>OAOK01000061.1_pt1 | contig 41508 bp, 46 predicted proteins | sample 1641101 | NCBI WGS metagenome assembly OAOK01 (sample SAMEA104232307, study PRJEB22302) | sediment metagenome | biome: forest; feature: aquifer; material: sediment | place: USA | collected 2011-08-07 | depth 0.01 m
CCGCCGGACCGAAGCCAATGCCGCCAGCCTGGAGGAGACCTCCGCCGCGGTCGCGCAGATGGACGAGCGGCTGAAGACCATGGCGGCCTCGGCCGGCCGCACCGTCGAACGCGCCGATGGTGCGATCTCGACGGTATCGGGCGGCCGCGCGATCGCCGACGAGGCGGTGCAGGCGATGACCCGCGTGAGCGAGAGCGCCAAGGGCATCGACAGCGTGATCGAGGGGCTGGACAAGATCGCGTTCCAGACGCGGGTGCTGGCGATGAATGCGGCGGTGGAGGCTGGCCGCGCCGGCGAAGCGGGGCGCGGCTTCGCCGTCGTCGCCGATCTGGTCAGCGCGCTGGCGATGCGCGCCGANGAGGAAGCCGGCCGCGCCCGCGACCAGCTGACCGCGACCCAGACCGACATCGTCGCCGCAGTGGAGATGGTCGAGAAAGTCGACGGCGCGCTGGCCGATATCTCGAGCGACGTCGGCGAGGTCCACATGCTGCTCGCCGAGATGGCGACGGACAACGCCGCGCAGTCGACGGCGATCACTCAGATCAGCACCGCCATCGGCTCGATGGACCAGGCCACGCAGCAGAACGCCGCCATGGTCGAGGAAACTTCCGCCGCCGCCCGCAACCTGAATACCGAGGTCAGCGCGCTCTCCGACCAAGCCGGCCGCTTCACCGTGGGCAACGCCGCCGCCGTGCGCCCGGCCATGCGCCCGGCCCCGATGCCCGCCAACCGGGCATCGAAACCGGCTGCAAGAAAGGCCTATGTCTCGCCGGTAAAGGCCCTGGCCACCGCCGCCGCCATGGAGACCAGCGAGGAATGGGCCGCGTTCTGAGGCACGGCTTCATGTGAAGGAAATGGGGGCGTCCCGGCTTCGGCCAGGGCGCCCTTTCCTTACCCCGCCAGGGGTTCACTCGAGCATGCGCTTCCCGATCGCTGCGACGAAATCATCGAGATCCATGGTCCCGGCATTGCTCAGAAGGATCACCGTCAGGTCGCTGTCCAGGAACCGGTAGAGCTGGCTCTGCGTGCCCATGATATGGCCCGGACGCTTCGCGACACGATGCATCACGCCGCCGGCCTTGGTGTCATACACCCAGAGGCCAAGGCCGTAGCGGTCGAGCCCGGGCGTGGTCATCTGGTCGAGCATCGGCCGGCCGATCAGCCGGCCGCCGAACAGCGCGTTGGCAAAGCGCAGCAGGTCGCCCGCACTCGAATAAAGCGCACCGGCCGCATACCAGTTCTCGGGATAGACCGGCATGTCGTGTTGCAGCGTGCGGCGATCGGCGCCGAGCGAATAGGCGTCGGCCAGACCGGGAACGACTTCCTGGTGGCGCATCAGGCCGCTGTGCCGCATGTTCAGGGGAGCCAGGATGCGCTCGCCGAGCACGGCGCCGAACGGCTTGCCATAGGCCCGTTCGATGATCTTCCCGAGGATGATATAGTCGGCGTTGTTATAGTCGAAGACCTTGCCCGGCGCGTTGACCAGCGGATCGCTGCAGAACTTCCGGAGCAGATCGTCGCTGCTATAGGGCGTCTGGTAGAGCGGAAGCCGGTCGTGCCGGACGGCATCCTCGACCTGGGCCCGGATGGCCTGCCGCTCGTCCTCGATATTGGGGATCGCGTCGATGTTCCGGAGCCCGGAAGTGTGGTTGAGAAGCTGGCGGACCGTGACCCTGGCCGCCGCCTCGCCACGATAATCGGGAAGATAGGTGCCGATCGTCCCGTCGAGATCCAGCCGCCGCTGCTCCGCAAGCTGGAGGATGAGCGTCGCGGTGAAGAGCTTGGTGATCGAGGCGGCCCAATAGACCGTATGCCGCGTGTTCGGAACATTGTGCTCGCGATTGGCCAAGCCGAAGCTGCGCTCGAACACTGTCCGGCCGCCCTTCTGCACCAGGATGGTGCCGCTGAAGCCATGTTCCGCCGCATAGCCGGCGATGAAATCCCCGGGCGATTGCCCGGCCGGTGCCCGGAAGGCGGCCGGCATGGACGGAGCCGGTTGGGCGCCGGCGGCCGGAACGGGGGCGGCGGCCAGGCCGATGGCCATTATCGCCAAGGAGGAGAAGAACGGACGCACGCGAACCTCCTGCAGCGATCCCCCGCGATATCCCGTCGGCACGCGAGCGCATCGCCGGGCAGTTGCGGCGCAACATTGCGCCAGCATTGCGCCCGCGCGCGCTTCCCCCTCTATGCCGGCAGCACGCCGCGCAGCAGCGCCGCGCTCGCCACTCCGACGAGGACGGTGGGCAGGAGCGGCAGCCTGGCGGCGGCGAGCGCCGTCACGGCAAGCGCAAGCAGATCCGCGGGACGCCCGCTCGCAAAGGCCGGGGCGATCACCGAGACGAGGACGCAACCGGGCGCCGCATCCATCACCGCCGTCATGCGCGCGGACAGCACGCGATCGCCGAGCAGAAGATATCCGCCGATGCGCGTGGCATAGGTCACCATCGCCATCAGCAGGATGGCCCCCAGGGTGGCGGGATCGGGCATCACGGCCGCGCCCAGGCACAAGCGGCCAGGACGCCCGCAACGGCGCCCGCCGGCACATACCAGGCGCCGGGCAGCAACAGGCAGGCCGCAACGGCGGCGACAAGGCTCACCGCCCAGGGCATCGCCGCGCGCATGCCCTTCCACATGCCCCGCAGCAGGACGAGGAACACGGCCGGGAACGCCATGTCGAAGCCATAGCGGGTGATGTCGCCCAGCACCGGCCCAAGCAATGCGCCCAGCGCCGTAAAGACCACCCAGGTGGCGTAGAGCCCGATCGAGACGCCGATATAGTAAGCAAGGCTGAACGGCTGCGGCCGGCCGGCGTCCGCCCTCTGCCTGGCGTCGGCGAGCCCCATCGCCCAGCTCTCGTCGCACATGAAGAACAACGCCGGCAGCACCCGCCGGTGGGGCAGGTGACGCAGATAGGGCGCCAACGCCGCCCCCATCAGCAGGTGACGGCAATTCACCAGCATCGTCACGCCAACGATCAGGAGGAGATGGGGCGGCGAGGTCCACAGGCCGATCGCGGCGAACTCGGATCCGCCGCCGAAATTGAGCCCGGTGAGGATCGGCACCTCGATGGCGCCGAACCCCTTGGCCGATGCCTGCGCGCCCAGCACCAGCGCGAACGGCACGAACCCGATCATCACGGGCAGCGATGCCCGCAATCCCCGCCGCAGTTCGGCGCGGCTTTCCGTCCCCGGCAGCGATCCGCCCGGTTTCCCTTCCGTCATCGCTTCCCTTCGGATTCCGACGTTGCTCATGGGCAGTCGTATATACCGGATGGAAGCGCATTTGGTTGCGAACTTGTGAGTGTAACGGGATTATATCGGCATAGATGATCGCCTTCAGCAAAATATGTGGCATACTACGCCAATGAAACTGGATCGCATCGACCGCCGGATCCTGGTGGCCTTGCAGCGCAACGGGCGCCTGACCAACGTGGAGCTGGCGCAGGAAGTCGGATTGTCGCCATCGCCCTGCCTGCGGCGCGTGCGACTGCTGGAGGAATCCGGCGTCATCGAACGCTATGTCGCGCTGCTCGATCCCGAGCGGATCGGCTTCGGCATGTCGCTGTTCGTCCGGGTCTGGCTCAAGAGCCAGGACGAGGAGACGGTGCAGCAGTTCATCGCCGGCATCCGGCCGCTCGGCGAAGTCGTCGAATGCCACCTGATGGCCGGCGACTGCGATTTTCTTCTGCGCGTCGTCGCTGCGGACCTGACGGCCTTTCGCCGATTCCAGGCGGAGCGGCTGGCGCGCATTCCCTGCGTGCTCAGCCTGAAGACGGACATTCCCATGCAGAAGGTGAAGCTCACCTCCGCGCTGCCACTCTCGACGGACTAGGCTGAGAATCCAAACAAGTATTTGATTTTCTGCCGTCATCCCGGCCTGGAGCCGGGATCCCGCTTCTGCTTCTGCTTCCGCGGGTAAGGCAGCGGGACCCCGGCTCAAGGCCGGGGCGACGAAAGAAGAATGAGTCCCCAATCCAGGCGCGCGGCCTGGGGGCGACGGCTCATCTTGTCCGCAGCGGAAAGAGGCGCCACGGCTGTCGCCGGGGCGCCCCTTTCGTCGGCCATGCGCAGGTTCAGGCGGCGGCGCGTTGCGGCCCGCGCAGCCCCTCCATGATCATGCGGTTCACTTCGATCAGTTCGCGGATCCGCTCGCGGCCGGCGATCACGTCGCTGGTGAAGCGGTCCACCCACAGGGCCAGGGAGATGATCTGTGCGCGCAGCTCACGCGGCAGGCCGTTGCCCGCAACGCCGCAATCGGTAGAGAAGGCGTCCCACATCTGGCGATTGCGATGCAGTGGCGGCATCAGCAACGCGCCCTTCAGGCCGCGCTCCTCCGCTTCCATCATCTCGCCGGTGATCTCGCCCAACAGCCTGAGCTCTGCCGAGCGCGGCGTTTCAGCCCGGGCACGGGCCGCCTGATAGGCACTAAGGGTCATGCTCGCTCCATTTGCTTGACCCTTCATTCTAGGACGATCGCGACCGTTCCGGGTGCGCGCATCCTATAAGATTAGTGCGCCCTACCGAATTGCGGGCGCGCATCCGGGGAAAATCATTGGCCAACGCAATCCTTCCGCACGCGCTGCCGTCGGCACTGGACGCCTATCCGGGCGTGACCCTGCTCTCGCTCGACTGTTTCGACACGCTGCTGTGGCGAGACGTGCACGCCCCGCACGATCTGTTCGGCGCGCTCGGCGGCGCCAACCTCCTCCAGCGCAGCTGGGCCGAGCAGACCGCGCGGAGCACCGCCGCGGTCCGCCACCGCCGCAACGAAGTCCATATCGACGAGATCTATGCCGAGCTGATGCCCAATGCGAACGCCGCCGAGCGCGCGGCCGCGGTGCAGGACGAGCTCGACGCCGAGGCGCGCCACTGCTTTGCCTTCCGGCCAACAGTGGAGCTGATGCGCGCGGCCAGGGCCAGGGGCATCGAGACGATCATCGTCTCCGACACCTATCTCGACGAGAAGCAGCTGCGCGGCCTGATCGCCGCCGCGGCGGGCGAGGACGTCGCCGGGCTGATCGGCCGCATCTTCTGCTCGTCGCACTACGGCAAGTCCAAGGGCGAGGGCCTGTACGAGCCGGTGCTCAAGGCGCTGCAGATCGCGCCCGACCGGATCCTGCACATCGGCGACAACAAGAAGGCCGATGTCGACGGCGTCGCGCCGTTCGGCGTGAACACGCTGCACCTCGCCCAGTTCACCGCGGACAGCGAGCAGCGCATCCGCCTGGAAAGCGCGATCAGCAACATCTTCCACCCGACCGAGGCCGGCGTGGCGATCACCCACCAGCCGCACCGCGCGACGATCGCCGCCATCGAGCCGCAGCTGGGCGATGCCGCCGAAATGCTCGGCTTCACTACGCTGGGGCCCGTGCTGAACGGGTTCGACCGCTGGCTGGACGATGAGGCCGCGGCGTTGCGGGCGAAGCATGGCGGCACGGTGCATGCCGTGTTCCTGATGCGTGACGGCTATCTGCCCCAGCGCGTGCACCAGGCGCGCGGCGGCACCGGCCATGCGGTGGAGATCAGCCGCTTCACCGCCACCGCCGCCTCGCTGGGCACCGCCGAGGCAGTCGAACGTCATCTGCAGCGCGATATCTGCAGCGACCTGAGCGTGGTGGCGAAGCAGCTGCTGCTCCCCGCTCCCGAAGCCGCCAAGCTGATCAAGGACCATCCCCGCCCCGGCGCCTTCCTCAAGGCGATCCGGGATCCGCAACGCATGCGCCGCATCACCAATGCATCGCACGGCTTTGCCGAACGGCTGGTCGCGCATGTCCGCAAGATCGTGAACCCGGCCCGTGGCGACACGCTGATGCTGGTCGACCTGGGCTATAACGGCTCGGTCCAGAACGATGTCGAGCCGCTCCTCGCGCGCGCGCTGGGCGTGCGGGTTGCCGGCCGCTACCTGCTGCTGCGCGAGCAGTCGCGCACCGGATTGGACAAGAAGGGGTTCATCGGCCACGACGATTATGACTGTGCCGCGCTCGAGGCGCTGTGCACGAACGTCGCCGTGCTCGAGCAGCTCTGCACGGCCGCCCAGGGATCGGTGGTCGACTATGAGAAGAACGGCACCGCGATCCGCCGCGGCAGCTCGATCAAATCGCGCCAGTCGGACGTGCGCGACCGGGTGCAGGCGGGCTGCCTGCGCTTCGTGCGCGACGAAGGCAGCGTCACGATCCGCGCCCGGCGGCCGGCGCACGAAGCGATCCTGTGGCGCCGCGGCGCGGCGGGCGTGCTCGGCCGGCTGATGTACGTGCCGCTGGAAGCGGAGCTCGCGGTGCTCGGCGCGTTCGAGCACGACATCAATCTGGGTGTCGACAACACCGTATCGCTGTTCGACCCGGCCATCGCCCGGCGCGGCCTGCGCCAGCGCGGCCTGTTCTACATGAAGGGCGCCGAGCGCATGTACCTGCCGGCGGAACTGCACGGCGAGGGACTGGCGCTCAAGCTCAGCCTGCTGGCCCAGCGCCGCTTCGCGATGCCGCTCAAGTACCGGGACTTCGTTGATACCTCGATCGCGCTGCCGCTGATCGTCGCCGACGGCAACCAGGTCTCGACCGGCACGGTGACCGCCACGCCGACGCATGACGGCTATTATCTCGCCCCCATCCCGATCGGCGACAGCCGCTTCTCGGTGGGCGTGCAGTTCGGCCAGCTCTTCGACTATGTGCAGGTGGAGAGCGTGACCTTCATGCCCGTCGACCGCTTCCTGAGCGACAAGCAGCATCCCGACGGCAATCAGGAAACCGAGGCGCTACCTTCGCTGGAGGGCATGGAGCAGGTCGCGCCCCATCTCTTCCGCTGCGAGAACGAGTTCGCCTTCATGATGGTCCCGCCGCCGCCGCGGCAGGAGGGACGGCAGATGATGCTGGCCCTGGCCTTCCGCCCCATCGCCGCACGCCAGGCGGCCGCGCCCGCCCCTTCCCACGCCGCGCTCCAGGGAGCCATCGCATGAGCCTGTTGATCCATTCCATGTCCGAATTCTCGGACATCATCCTCCACGGCCTCCAGATCGCGGGCGCCCGCAACATCGCCGAGGTGGGCGCCGAGTTCGGCGGCATGTCGCAGCAGCTCGCTGCCTATGCGCGCGTGGCCGGCGGCAGCCTGACCAGCATCGATCCCGCGCCCAAGGCCGAGTTCCTGGCCTGGGCCCGCCAGACGCCCGAAGTGCGCCATATCGCCGAGCCCAGCCATGACGCGATGCCGAAGCTTTCGGACATCGATGCCTGGGTGATCGACGGCGACCATAATTACTACACCGTGATCAACGAGCTGCGCATCGCCGACCAGCTCGCCAGGCGCGACGGCAAGCCGCTGCTGGCAATCCTGCACGACGTCTCCTGGCCGTGCGCGCGCCGCGACTGCTATTATGCGCCCGACCGGATTCCCGAGGAACATCGCCACCCCCACAGCTTCGAAGGCGGCGTCTCGCTCGGCGAGGCCGCCTGCCTGCCCAATCGCGGCTTCCGCGGTGCGGGCAGCTTCGCCTGGGCGCTGCACGAAGGCGGCCCGCGCAACGGCGTGCTGACCGCGGTGGAGGATTTCCGGGCCGAGGCGCAGACCGAGGCGCGTCCGCTCGCCTGGGCGCATGTGCCCGCGGTGTTCGGCCTGGGCGTGCTGTTCGACAGCTCCGCGCCCTGGGCTCCGGCCCTCGCGGAGATGATCGTGCCCTGGCACAACAACAAGCTCCTCGCCTCGCTCGAGCAGAACCGGCTGCGCAATTATCTGGCGGTCATCGACTGGCAGGATCGGGCCGCCGAGGCGGCCTGAGCAATTTGCCGGCACGGCAACACCGGCCGGCAAATCCTTCCTATAATTCTGGAAACAACAGGGACATCGGGCGAACCGCCATGCTCAACGGCATCGGATTCATCATCATTCTCGTCTGCGTGTTCGGCAGCTTCATCATGTCGGGCGGCAAGTTCGAGATCATCGCGCATGCGCTGCCGCACGAGATGATGGCCATCGCGGGCGCCGCGATCGGCGCGTTCATCGTCGCCAATTCCATGTCGACGGTGAAGAAGGCCGGCGCGGGCATCATGCGCTCGTTCAAGGGCGGCAAGTGGAAGGCGCAGGACTATAAGGACCTGCTCACGCTGATGTTCACCGTGCTCTCCACCTTCAAGAAGGGGGGCGCCACCGCGCTGGAGCCGCACCTGGACGCGCCGGGGGAGAGCAACCTCTTCACGCCCTATCCGCGCCTGCTCAAGGACCATCACCTGATCGAGTTCATCTGCGACTATCTGCGCATGATGACGGTCAACTTCGAGGACCCGCATCAGATCGAGGCCGCGATGGACGCGGACATCGAGAAGCACCACCACGAAGAGGCCGGCCCGCAGCACGCGCTGCAGATCATGGCCGACGGCCTGCCCGCGCTGGGCATCGTCGCCGCGGTGCTGGGCGTGATCAAGACCATGGGCTCGATCGACCAGCCGACCGAGATCCTGGGCGCGATGATCGGCGGCGCGCTGGTCGGCACCTTCCTGGGCGTGCTGCTGAGCTACTGCGTGGTCGGCCCGCTCGCCGCCAAGCTGCTCGAGACGCTCGAGGCCGACGCCAAGCCCTATTCGATCGTGAAGACGGCGATCGTCGCCTATGCCCAGAACCAGCCGGTCCAGGTGGCGATCGAGATTGCCCGCCGCATGACCCCCTCGGCCTATGCGCCGAGCTTCCAGCAACTTGAAACCGCACTTGACGAGGCCAAGAATGGACCAGTCCCAGTCGCCGCCGCTGCCTGACGTCGAGGAGCGCGCGCTGCGCCTTCCCGTCCATGGCACCACCGTCACGGCCGAAGACCTGCGCGTGCGCCTGGTGCTCGCCGCGGACCTGGACGATGCGATCGAGATCGACGCGTCCGAGGTCGAGAGCGTCGGCCAGGCCGTGCTCCAGCTGCTCGTCGCCGCGCGCGCCGAGGCGGCCGCGGGCGGCCAGCAGTTCCGCATCGCCAATCCCAGCCCCGCATTCGTCGATCGCGCGCAGCGCTGCCACCTGGCCGCGACGATCGGCCTCGAGACCGGAGACGCCCAGTGAGCAAGTTGATCCTTACCGTCGACGATTCGGCGAGCATGCGCATGCTGCTCAAGACGTCGCTGACCGCACAGGGCTTCCGCATCGAGAGCGCCAATGACGGCGAGCATGGGCTGGAGCGCATGCACGAAGTGAAGCCCGACCTCCTGATCACCGACATCAACATGCCGAAGATGGACGGGTTCGAGCTGATCGAGGCGGTGCGCGCGGTCTCCGGTTTCCGCGGCACGCCGATCCTGGTGCTGTCGACCGAATTCTCGGACGAGAAGAAGGCCCGCGCCCGCTCGGCCGGCGCCACCGGCTGGATCACCAAGCCGTTCGAGGCCACCAAGCTGGGGGCGGCGATCCGCCGCGTGTGCCCGTGAGCGACGAATTCGACGATATCCAGGCGATCTTCTTCGAGGAATGCGCCGAGGGGCTGACCACCGCCGAGCAGGGCCTGTCGGCGATGCAGGCGGGCGACGTCTCGGCCGAGACGATCGCCGGCGTGTTCCGCGCGGTCCATTCGATCAAGGGCGGCGCCGGCGCGTTCGGCCATGCCGATCTCACCGCCTTCGCGCACAAGTTCGAGAATGTCCTCGACGAAGTGCGCGGCGGCAAGATCCCGCCGAGCCCCGGCGTGGTCAAGGTGATGCTGAGCGCCTTCGACATCCTGAGCGACCATGTGGAATCGGCCAAGGGCCTGGCGCCCCGCCCGGCCGACCAGGCGGCGCTGGCCGCGCTCGAGCAGGTTCTCGCGAGCAAGGGCGCCGATGACGGCACGCCCGCTACGAGCCCCGCCCCGGCCCCGGCAGCAGCCGAGGTGCCGGCCGGGGAAGCGGACGAGTTCGGCTTCGTGCCGATGGCCGTGTCGCTCGACGATTTCGACGCGCCGGCGGAGGCCCCGGCCATGGAAGGCGCCTGGATCGTCACCTTCAAGCCGTCGCGCGCCGCGCTCGCCAATGCCGGCGAGCCGCTGCTGATCATCCGCGAGCTCGAGGCGCTGGGCGGCGAGGTCGTCGCGGTTGATACCGCAACGGTGCCGCCGCTGCGCGACCTCGATCCCGAGGACGCCTATCTCACCTGGACGCTGCGCGTGCCGGCCGAGGTTGCCGAGAGCGACATCAACGACTGTTTCGACTTCGTCGCGCCGGATTCGGTCGTCGAGGTCCGGCGTGACGAGACCCCTGCCCCGGTGGCCGAGGCCGCGCCCGCCACGATCGCCGACGAATTCGGCTTCGTGCCGGTGTCCGCCGGCATCGAGGACTTCGCCGCGGAGATGCAGCGGGTAGTCGAGACGATCGCCGCGGCCTCGCCCTCGATCGGCAGCGTCGAGACGCCGGCCATCGCCCCCAAGGCGGGCAGCGAGGCGCAGCAGACGATCCGCGTCGACCTGGGCAAGCTCGACCTGCTGCTCAACCTGGTCGGCGAGCTGGTGATCCGCAACTCGATCCTGGCCGACCGGCTCTCGCCGGCCGATCGCCAGCGTGTCGAGCTGCCCGAGCTCGCTCGCCTCACGCGCCAGATCCAGGACAATGTGATGTCGCTGCGCGCGCAGCCGATCAAGCAGGCCTTCAGCCGGGTGCCGCGCATGCTGCGCGACCTCTCGGTGGAGACCGGCAAGCAGATCCTGCTCGAGACCGTGGGCGAGACCACCGAAGTCGACAAGGGCGTGATCGAGAAGATCGGCGATCCGCTGACCCATATGATCCGCAACGCCGCCGACCATGGCCTGGAGAGCGCCGAGGAGCGCATCGCCGCCGGCAAGAGCCCCGAGGGCACGATCAAGCTCTCGGCCGAGCAGCGCGGCGCCCGCATCTTCGTGCGGGTGCAGGACGATGGCCGCGGCATCAATCGCGAGAAGGTCCGCGCCAAGGCCGTCGAGAGGGGCATCATCGGCGCCGATGCGCAGCTGTCGAACGAAGAGATCGACCAGCTGATCTGCGCGCCGGGCTTCTCCACCGCCGAAACGATCTCGAACATCTCCGGCCGCGGCGTCGGCATGGACGTGGTCCGCTCGAACGTCGAGGCACTGGGCGGCCGCGTGGAGATCCACTCGGTTCCCGGCGAAGGCACCACCTTCACGATGATCCTGCCGCTCACCCTGGCGATCCTGGACGGCATGATCGTCCGCCTCGCCGGCCAGCGCTTCGTGCTGCCGCTCGCGCATGTGCTCGAGACGGTGCAGCCCGAGCCGGGCCAGGTCAAGCGCACCTCGCCCGACAGCGAAGTGATCGACATGCGCGGCGAATATGTCCCCGTGAAGCGCGCCACCGAGATCTTCGGCCTCAACGACGACCGCGCGATCGAGGACAGCCTGGTCGTGATCGTCGAGAACGAAGGCTCGGGCAAGGTCGGCCTGGTGGTCGACACGATCGACGACCGCCGCGAGGTGGTGATCAAGAGCCTCGACCAGAATCTCCATCCGATCCGCGGCCTGGGCGGCGCCACCATCCTCGGCGACGGCTCGATCGCGCTCATCCTCGACATCGAGGCGCTCGTCGCCTCGACCAACCGCTTCACGCCGAAAGGACTGGCAGCATGACCACCACCAACGACAACGCCGGCACCGACCGCAAGATCGTCACCTTCTCGCTCGCCCAGCAGACCTTCGGGATCGACATGCGGGCGCTGATCGAGATCCGCGAATGGGACGAGCCCACCCCGCTCCCCAATGTCCCGGGCTTCATCAAGGGCGTGACCAACCTGCGCGGCAATGTGGTTCCCGTCGTCGGCCTCGCCGAGCGGCTGGGCTGGGAGCCGAGCGCGATCCATGCCCGCTCGTGCATCCTCGTCGTCCATATCGCGGGCAAGCAGGCCGGCTTCCTGGTCGATGAAGTCAACGACATCGTCGCGATCGGCGAGGCCGAGATCCAGCCGGCGCCCGAGGTCGAGACGATCGAGCCGAGCGTGATCGCCGGCCTGGTGCGCATCGCGACCCGCCAGAAGGACGGCACGCGGGACGAGAAGGGCACGATGGTGCTGCTGCTCGATCTCGACGCGCTGAGCCTGACCAAGCATCTGGACATCGCAGCGTGACCGCCGCCGGGGGCGCCCTGGCGCCTGCCGGCGTCGCCACGGCCATGACGGGCAGCAATGCGGAGCTCACGCCCCGCGACTTCGCCGCCATCGCCGCGATCATGCACGAGGATGCGCGCATCGCGCTGAGCGCGGCGAAGACCACGCTCGTCCAGTCGCGCCTGGGGCGCCGGCTGCGCGAGCATGGCCTGGCCAGGTTCGCCGACTATGTCGCGCTGGTGCAGAGCGATCCGGCGGAACGCCATGCGATGGTGGTGGCGCTGACCACCAACCACACGCACTTCTTCCGCGAGCCGCATCATTTCGATCATTTCCGCGAGGCTGTGCTGCCGGCGCTCAAGCGCAAGCAGGGCCCGGTGCGGATCTGGTCGGCGGGCTGCTCCTCGGGCGAGGAAGTCTATACGATCGCCATGTGCCTGCTGGGGACGGACCGCGCGTCTGCCGCGTGGCTGCGCAACGCCGATGTCCGCCTGCTGGCGACCGACATCGCTCCGCATGTAGTGGAATCGGTGAAGCGCGGCTTCTATGCCGACAGCGTCGCCGAAGCGGTGCCCGAGCCCTGGCGCAGCCTGTGGATGAAGCCCGTCCAGGGCGGTTTCCAGATGGCGGACGAGGCGCGGTCGCTGGTGACGGCCCGGGTGCTCAACCTGTTCGAGCCCTGGCCGCTCCGCGCCGCCTATGACGTGATCTTCTGCCGCAATGTGATGATCTATTTCGGCGATCCGGCGAAGGAGGAGCTGGAGGCGGGCTTCGTCGACCAGCTCGCCCCCGGCGGCCATCTCTACATCGGTCATTCCGAGCGGCTGATCGGCCCGGCCGCGCGCCAGATGCGCTCGTGCGGGCACACCATCTACCAGAAGCCGGAGGTGCATTGATGGCACCGGTACGCACGCTGATCGTCGACGACAGCGCCTCGATGCGCGCGACGCTCAACCGCATGCTTTCCGCCGACCCCGCGATCGAGGTCGTCGGCATGGCGCCCGAACCCTTCGCGGCGCGGGAGATGATCAAGTCGCTCAACCCCGACGTGCTGACGCTCGACGTCGAGATGCCGGGGATGGACGGCCTGTCCTTTCTCGAGCGGATCATGCGCCTGCGGCCGATGCCAGTGGTGATGTGCTCGACGCTGACGGCGCGCGGGGCGGAAGTGACGATCGAGGCGCTTCGCCTGGGCGCGGTCGACTATGTCACCAAGCCCAGCGGCACGCCCGAGGATATCGAGCGCGACGCCGCGCTGCTCTGCGAGAAGGTGAAGGCCGCCGCCCGTTCGGTTGCCCGCGCCGGCCCGCAGCGCCTGCCCGCCCAGCCCGCGCTGGCGGCCGGCACGGTCGGCGAGCGGATCATCGCCATGGGCTCGTCCACAGGCGGCGTCGAGGCGCTGTTCTCGCTGCTGCCGGCCTTGCCCGAGAATTGCCCGCCGGTGCTGATCGTCCAGCACATGCCGGCCGCCTTCACGCACAATTTCGCGGAGCGGCTGAACGGCGAATGCCGGGTGCATGTGGTGGAAGCTAGGGATGGCGCGCCGGTGCTGCCGGGAACCGTCTATATTGCTCCTGGGGGGCAGCGCCACATGGAGCTGCGCGGCGGCGTCCGTGGCCATATCAAGCTGCGCGACGGCGATCCGGTCTCCGGCCATCGCCCGTCGGTGGACATGCTGTTCAACTCGGTGGCGCCGCTCGGCAAAGCCGCGGTCGGCGTGATCCTGACCGGCATGGGTGCCGACGGCGCCCAGGGCATGCTGGCGATGCGCCAGGCCGGGGCCCGCACGCTGGGCCAGAGCAGGGAGACCTGCGTGGTCTGGGGAATGCCGCGCTCGGCGAAGGAGCTGGGCGCGGTGGAACAGGAAGTTGGTTTGTCTGGCATGCCTGAGGCGATCCTCAAGGCATGCCGCGAGAAGATTGGGAGCGTCTGATGCCTGCTGCTGCAGCGATCAAGGTGATGGTCGTCGATGACCAGACCAGCATGCGCGCGATGATCCGTCGCGCGCTGCAGGATCTCGGGTTCAAGGACGTGCGCGACAAGCCGAGCGCCCAGGAGGCGCTGGCGGCGGTCAAGAGCGACCGCGTGCATCTGATCATCTCCGACTACAACATGCCGGAGATGGACGGCCTCCAGTTCCTGGAGGCGGTGCGCACCGATGCCGTGATCGGCAAGACGGTGTTCATCATGCTCACCGGCTCGTCCGACAAGGAGATCGTCCAGAAGGCCGCGGCGCTGGGCGTGAACAACTATGTCGTGAAACCCTTCGCGCCGGCCGCGCTGAAGGAAAAGATCGAGCGCGTCTTCGGCGAGCTCACCTGATGCGCCGGCTCGCCATCGTTCAGGGCGAGCATGCCGTGGTGGCCGAGCCTGGGGTGGTCGTCTCCACCCTGCTCGGCAGCTGCGTCGCCGCATGCCTGTTCGATCCGGTCGCCCGGATCGGCGGCATGAACCATTTCCTGCTGGGCGAGCCCGGCGCGGATCAGCGCGTCGGCGCCTCGGAAATGGCGCGCTACGGCGTGCACGCGATGGAGCTGCTGATCAACGGGATGATGCAGAAGGGCGCGGTGCGCGGCCGGCTGATGGCGCATCTCTATGGCGGCGCCAACATCGTCTCGGGACTGGGTTCGATCGGCTCCTCGAACGCCGCCTTCGCGCGCCGCTTCATGGCGACCGAGGGCATTGCGGTGGGGCATACCGATCTGGGGGGTACCAGCGCCCGCAAGATCGAGTTCCTTCCGCATGAAGGCCGCAGCCGCTGCGTCAAGGTTACGGACCGCGTGCCCGAGCGCCCGCCGGTCCCCGTTCACGCCCCGGTTTCCGGCGGCGATCTGGAGCTGTTCTGATGTCCTGCATGCCCGTTCCCTCGCAGCTCCCTACCGCACGGGCGATCTCCGGCTTCGATCCCTTCTCGGCGACGCTGCACAATGTGATCGCCGGCGAGATCCGCGAGATGCGCGCCAAGCTGGAGGCGCTTGCCGAGGTGCTCGTCGGCGACGCACATTTCGCCAGCGCCTATCTCGAGCAGCTCCAGGACTTCGACTATCTCATCCAGCATGCCGACGAGTGCGTGAACCTGCTCGAGCGGATCGCCCGGGGCGAGGATTCGCTCTCGGCGATCGGCCATATCCGCCTGGGCGCGGTGCAGCAGCGCATGCGCGACGCGCTTGGAGGCGCCTGACCATGCCCGTTCCCGGCGCCAATGATCGCCCGATCGTCATCAAGCGGGTCAAGAAAGTCGCGGGCGGCCATCATGGCGGCGCCTGGAAGGTCGCCTATGCCGACTTCGTGACCGCGATGATGGCCTTTTTCATGCTGCTCTGGCTGATCGCCAATCCCGACAAGCAGCGGCTGAAGGGCCTGGCCGCCTATTTCTCGCCGACCATCTCCGACACTTCGCCCTCGACGCCGGTGATGGGCACGTCCGAAGGCGCGGGCGGCCAGGCGCGCCGCTCGTCGAACGACAGCAGCCGCGCGAACGGCACGCCGACGACCGAGGCCGCCACCAACGGCGCGGCGCGCGGCGGCACCGCCGACGTGCCCGACACCTCGATGCGCGTGCTCGCCAGCGAACTGCAGATCGCGCTCGACGCCGTGCCGCAGGACCAGGCGCGCAAGAACGTGGCGATCGAGCCGGAGCGCGCGGGCATGCGGATCACGCTGATGGACACCGACAAGCAATCGATGTTCCGCCCGGGTACCGCCGAGCTCAATCCCTTCGCCCGCGCGCTGCTCGCCAAGACCGCTGGCAAGCTCGCCCAGGCGGGCGGGCAGATCGCGATCGAGGGCCATACCGACGCGACCGGCGGCGGCCAGAGCGATGCGAACTGGCAGCTCTCGGGCGCGCGCGCGCTCGCCGCGCGCCAGGCGATGATCGCCTCGGGCATGACGCCGGACCGCTTCGCCGAAATCGTCGCCATGGGCGGCACCCGGCCGGTCTTCCCGGACCAGCCCGATCGGGCGGAGAACCGCCGCATCACCATCGTCCTGAAGGCGGAGGCGTCCTCGCTCCCGACCGACAGCAGCTTCAAGTTCTGAGTATCGCCGCCATGAAGAAGATCCTGTTCCTGGCCATCGTGCTGCTCTCCGGGCTCGGCCTGGGTGGGGCCGCCGCCTTCGGCACGCTGGTGGTGCTCGGCCCCCGCCCCGCACATGCCGCCACCGCGCCGGCCCCCGCGGACGTCGAGACCGCGTTCGTCCAGGTGGACAAGCTGCTCGCGCCGCTGGTCTCGCCCGATGACGGGCGGCTCACCGGCTATGTCCAGTTCCAGTTCAACCTCGAGGTGCCGAAGGACAAATCGTCCGAAGTGACCAAGCGGCTGCCGCTGCTGCTGCACGCAATCAACATGCGCACCTTCAGGACGCCGATGGCGGCCGGCAAGGACGGGCTGCTGCCCAGCCTCGAGCAGTTTCGCAAGATCGTGGAAGCCGCCGCCCCCGAGGCGTTCGGTGCCAGCGTGGTGCGCAAGGTGGCGATCACCCAGGCGACTCCTGCGTAAAATACGTATTTTACGTCGAGACGCCCCGCTCCCGCCGGCGATCCCCCTATAAAAAACAGAGGTCACGCAATTTCGTCGAGGACATAGTGGAAGCAAACCCCGCCATCGCAAGCGAGAACCGCGACGAGTGGATCGAGCGCGCGCCGCGGGCGGTGGCCACGCTCCTCGTCGGCAAGCTGCGCCATGAAGGCAATCCCGGCCAGCTGTGCCGGGTGCGCAACCTCTCCGAGCGCGGCATGCAGATCGACACGATCGCGTCGCTGCTGCCCGACATGCGGATCACCGTGGAGCTGCGCGGTGGCGCGCTGCTGAACGGCGCGATCGCCTGGACCAAGGGCGGCCGTGCCGGCGTGCGGTTCGATACTCCGGCCGATGTGAACGCCATCCTGGGCAAGCCGCAGCCCGAGGCGGCCGCGGCGCGCCCGCGCTCGCCGCGCTTCGCCGCCGACCTCCCCGCGCGGCTCAGCTCGTTCGGCCGCGCGATCGACGTGGTCGTCGTCGACCTGTCGCAGGGCGGCGCCTGCCTGCGGATGCAGCGCCCGCTGCGCCCCGACACCGAAGTGATCCTGATGATCCCGGGCCTGCCGTCGCGCCGCTGCACCACGCGCTGGAGCAACGAGGAGCTCACCGGCGTCGCCTTTCACGACCCCATTTCCTATGCCGAGCTCTCGACATGGCTGGACAGCCCCGCCGCCCGCGGCTGATCCTTTCCGGCCCCGGCATGATCGAGGCGTCCGCGCGGTGGCACGGGCGCCTTCGCTCTTGGCGACCGCATCGGTTCCGGGCCCGGAGACGCGCATCCAATTTCGATCGTCACCCCGGACTTGCCAGGGTCCACTGTGCCGCATCGACGAAATTAGAGCCTCTTGTCCCGTGTCTGGCCTCCCCGTGCCCCCCGGAACAAGTTCGGGGTGACGATAGAATTACGACAAGCGCCACCGTCATTGGCGGCTGCGTTTGCGGTCGCCCTTTCGTCTGGAACGGACATCCTACATCACCCGGGACCTATCTTGGCGGAAGGTCACAAAGGCCATGACATGGGCGGCACAGGCACCGGGCATGCCGCATCCTTGTTGCGTGGATACCCATCCAGGTCGCTCCTATATTTCCTACCGAGACAAGGAGCGCCGAACATGCCCCGGAGCGTGGGCAGCCCAGCAGGCGAAACCCTACATTGCAAGGTGCACGTTCCGCACGAACGAAAGGGGCGGACGCCCCCCGGCATCCGCCCCTTCCCTGATCCCTGGCCGCTTCGCTACTGGGCGAAGCTCTTGACCAGCGATCCGGCGACCAGCGCCCAGCCATCCACCAGCACGAAGAAGATGATCTTCATCGGCAGCGATATCGTTGGCGGCGGCAGCATCATCATGCCCATCGCCATCAGCACCGCCGACACCGCCAAGTCGATCACCAGGAACGGCAGCAGCAGCAGGAAGCCGATCTCGAAGGCACGGCGCAACTCCGAGATCATGAAGGCCGGCGCCAGCGTGGTCAGCGGCGTCTCGGCGCGGTTCTGGATCTTCTTGCCCCCCAGGTCGGCGAACAGCTTGAGGTCGCTGTCCCGCACCTGGCCGAGCATGAACTTGCGGAAGGGCTCGGCCGTCCGTTCAAAGGCCTGGCTCTCGGTGATCCTGCCCTTGGTATAGGGATCGACGCCCTGGCTCCATGCCTTCTCGAAGGTGGGCGCCATCACGAAGAAGCTGAGGAACAGCGCCAGGCTGATGATCACCGGGTTGGGCGGCACGCCCTGCGCGCCGATGCCGGTGCGCAGCAGCGAGAGCGCCACCACCATGCGGGTGAAGCTGGTGACGGTCATCAGCAGGCCCGGGGCCAGGCTGAGCACCGTCAGCATCAGCACCAGCTGGATCGCCTTGGCCGAGAGCGCGCCGTCCGCGCCGCCGATGTTGATCGTCGTGCCCTTGGCCTGGGCATAGGCCTCGGCCGGCATGAGGATCAGGGCGGCAAGGGCCGCCGCGAGGAGCCTATGCATCGAGCGCGGCCCGCACCGCGGCGCGGTTCCATCGCGTGGTGTTGCGCTGCTCGCGGACGCGCTTGGGCGCGCGCGGCGGATGGGCATTGCGTGCGGCGGCGGCAGTCGCGGCCCGCGCGGCCACCGCCCTGGGCAGCTCCGCCAGCCTGGGCAGATCGACCAGCCGGGCGAAATTGGCGCCGAGCGCGGCGATGTCCTCGGCGAGATTGGCCGCCGGCGCGGGTTCCGCCGCCGGCGGGGGCATCACCGGCTCGGGCGCGACGATGCCGCTCTCGATCGTCGCCTGCCCCTCGGGGCCGAACATCACCAGATGCTCCATCCCGTCGCGGCGGATCAGCGCGACCGAGCGCTTGCCGTCGACCGACAGACGCTCGACGATCTCGATCCGCTTGCGGCGCGTGCTGGTCACGCGGCCGGGCAGCTTCACGTCGTAGCGCTTCACGAACCACAGCGCGCCGGCGAGCATGCCGAGCACCATCCCGAGCGCACCCAGCGTGCGCAGCATCGACAGGATGTCCATCAGTTGCGCTGCTTCTTCACGAGTTCGGTGATCTCGAGCGACATCACTTCGCCGTCGACCAGGACCACGCCCTTCGCGACGAGTTCGTCGTTCACATATACGAGCGAGGGATCGTCCTGGCTGCTTTCCAGCGGGATCATCGCGCCGCGGCTCATCTGCAGGACCTGGCGGATCGGCACATTGGCCGAGCCCAGCACGATCGACATATCGACCATAATTCCGTCGAGCACTGACATGCGTGTTCCTTTCAGGAGGACTTATAGGAACCTTTTTTCCGCGCCCGGCGCCCGGCCCGGCAATTTTTGCCTACAATGGAGGAAACGGCCCGTCGGGCCTGCGTGGAAGGACGATCATGGACCTCAAGACCTCGCTCGGCATCTCCGCCTCGGGCCTGCGCGCGCAATCGCTGCGCATGCGCGTGATCGCGGAAAATCTGGCGAACCAGGACTCGGTGGCGGATACGCCGGGCGGCAATCCCTATCGCCGCCGCGTCGCCAGCTTCCAGTCCGAGGTCGACCGCTCGACCGGCGGCCTGGGCGTCAAGGTCAAGGCCATCGAGAACGACAAGTCGGACTTCGTGAAGGTCTACCAGCCCGGCCATCCGGCCGCGGACAAGGACGGCTATGTTATGAAGCCCAACGTCAACGGCCTGATCGAGACGGCCGACATGAAGGCGGCGCAGCGCAGCTACGAAGCCAATCTCAATGCCATCGAGGCCGCCAAGAGCCTGACGATGCGCACCATCGACCTCCTCAAGTAAAGGATACCCAGAATGTCCATCGGAGCACTTGATGCGATGTCGGCCTATGGCCGCGTCGCCGGCCTTGGCGGCAACAGCAAGACGGACCCGATCAAGACCGGCGGCAGCGCCGGCGGCTTCGGCGCGATGGTCGAGGACATGGTCACCGGCACCGCCGACCAGCTGCGCACGGCCGAGAAGGCCTCGGCCCAGCAGGTCGCCGGCAAGGGCGACCTGATCGACGTCGTCACCGCGATCGGCGCGGCCGAGACCGCGCTCGACACCATGGTCGCCGTGCGCGACCGCGTGGTGAACGCCTATTCCGACATCATGCGGATGCAGATCTAGGCGCGATGCTGCCGTCGCAGGTCCTCGCACTGGCGCAGAGCGCGCTGATGCTGGTGCTCACCATCGCGGGTCCGCTGCTGCTGACCTCGCTGATCGTGGGCACCATCATCGGCCTGCTCCAGGCGCTGACGCAGATCCAGGAAACCACGCTCACCTTCGTGCCCAAGCTGCTCGCCATGGGGCTGGTGCTGCTGCTGATGCTGCCCACGATCGGACAGGCGCTGAACGATTTCATGACGAGGATCGGCAGCCTGATCGTGACCGCCGGATGACGCTGCCCCCCGACCTGGCGCTGCAGGCATCGGCCTTCTTCATCGTCTTCGCCCGGGTGGGCGCGGTGCTGATGCTGCTGCCCGTGTTCGGTGACGACGCGATCCCCGGCCGCATCCGGCTGATGATCGCCTTCGCGCTGTCGGCGGCGATGTACGGCCTGGTCGGCGCCCCGGCCCGCGTGGCGGTGGAAGCCGGGGCGGCGCTGCCCGCGGTGCTCGTTGCCGAGCTGATGACGGGCCTGGCCATGGGCATGATCGTCAAGATCCTGTTCTTCGCCGTCGCCATGGCGGGTTCGGTGATCTCAACCCAGATCGGCCTCTCCTCCGCGGTGATCTTCGATCCCGCGCAGAGCAGCGCGGCGCCGCAGCTCTCCAAGTTCGTCGCCATGGCCGCCGCGCTGGTGTGCATGGGCATGCAGGTCCATCACCTGTGGCTGGGCGCGATCGTGCACAGCTATCAGAGCTTCCCGGTCGGCGGGCTGCCGCCGGCGCATGATTTCGCCATGCTCGCGGTCGAGGCCATCGGCCGCTCGATGACGCTGGGGCTGAGCCTGGCCGCGCCCCTGCTCATCTACGGCATCGTCTTCAACGTCGCGCTCGGCCTGGCGGCGCGCGTCGCCCCGGCGATCCAGGTCTTCTTCATCGCCCAGCCGCTCAACCTGCTGCTCGGCATCAGCCTCACCGCCGCCACGCTCGGCACCATGCTCACCTTCTTCGCCCGCGCCATGGGCGATGCGATGCAGGGAGGCTGGTGATGTCCGGCGACACCGACCAGGACGACAAGACTCACGATCCGACGGACAAGAAGCTCGAGGACGCACGCGCGAAAGGCGATGTGCCGATGGCGCCCGAGATGCGCCACGCGGCGATCTTCGTCGGCATGCTCGTGGTGATGGGCGGCCTGGGCACCTACACGCTGCAGATGATGGGCACGCTGTTCGTGCGCCTGTGGGGCAGCGCCGACGATTTCCGGATGGAGCCGCAGGGCGCCGAGAGCTTCGTGACCGGCGTGATGCGCGCCAGCGCCTTCGCGCTGCTGCCGATCCTGGGCACGCTGTTCGGCATCGCGCTGCTGGGTGGCATACTTCAGGGCCGGCCGATGCTCAGCTGGAGCCGGGTGAAGCCCAAATGGTCGAAGCTCAATCCCGCGAGCGGCGCCAAGCGCATGTTCGGCAAGCAGGCGATGATGGAGTTCGCCAAGACGCTGGCCAAGCTCTGCCTGGTCGGCGGCGTGGCGGCGTATCTGGCCTGGCCCCATGCCGCCACGATCGATGCCATGGTGGGCGCAGACCTGCAGCAGGTGGGCAGCGCCACGCACGGCATCGTCTATTCGATGCTCCGCCCGATCGCGATGCTGGTGGGCGCGCTCGCCCTGTTCGACTTCGTCTGGCAGCGTCGCACGTTCCTGCAACGGATGCGCATGAGCCTCCAGGAGATCAAGGACGAGCACAAGCAGAGCGAGGGCGATCCCCACATCAAGGCGAAGGTCCGCCAGATCCAGATGCAGCGCTCGCGCGGCCGCATGATGCAGAACGTGCCCAAGGCCAGCGTGGTGATCACCAACCCGACCCATTATGCCGTGGCGCTGCACTATGACCATGGCCAGATGGCGGCGCCGGTGGTGGTCGCCAAGGGCGTCGACGGGATCGCGCTCAAGATCCGCGAGATCGCGGGCGAGCATGGCATCCCGCTGGTCGAGAACCGCCCCCTCGCCCGCGCGCTCTATGCCAGCGCCGAGATCGATCGCCCGATCCCGGTGGAGCATTATGCCGCGGTCGCCGAAGTGATCAGCTATGTGCTGAAGATCGCGAAGAAGCGGCGCTGAGCGCCCCTTCCCCGCGATACTTCGGAGTTCCTCAGAACTTCAGGCGCGCGCCCGCCGAAAGCACGATGGCATGGGCGTCGCGCAGCTCGCCGTCGGTGAGGATCGGCGTCTGCGCGGCGGTGCCCGCATAGGCGGCGGTCACCCGGTCGATCGGCGCGTCGGCAAAGGTGACATAATTGGCGGCCAGGTCGAACGAGAGCTTCTTGTTCGCCGCGAGGCTGCCGCCCACGCCGAAGTTCCAGCGGTTCGAATCCGGCACCCGGGCATCGCGCTCGCCGTCCTGGGTCGGCGTGATCGCGCGCTGGACGCCGGCGCGCAGCGTCACCTTGGGCGACAGGGCATAGTCGACGCCGCCGGCATAGCTCCAGCTGGTGCGGTAGTTCTCGGGGATCGCCTGGTTGACCGGCGCGCCCAGGCGGATCGCGTCGAACTTGTCCCAGCCATAGCGGATCACCTGCGCGTTCAGGGTCAGCTTGTCGGTGGCCGCGAAACGCGCGCCGACGATCGCCTGGGACGGGGTGTAGAACTTCGCCTCCACGCCCGAGAGCTGCATGTTCGACGTGGCGAGCGGGCCCACCAGGCCGGAGACGGTGAGGTCGCCCTTCAGCGTGTGCTCGATCGCCGACTTGTAGCTGAGGCCCAGGGTGAAGCGGCGCGAGTGCAGCTGCACGCCGGCCGTCCAGCCGAGATCCCAGCCGTCGCCCTTCAGCTCCTGGTGCCCGTCGGGCAGCACCGCCGCCAGATTGGGCAGCGCGTTGCTGAGGCTGGCATCGGTATATTCGATGTTCAGCCCGGCGCCGACGCGCAGCCAGTCGGTCACCGCCACGCCGATGCTGGGCTGGATGTCGATCGTGCGCAGCTTCGTCCGGTCGGCGCTGTAGCGCGCCCAGCTGTCCGCCGGATAATCGGTGGTGAAGCTGTAGGGCGAAGTGATCGACACGCCGAGCGCGATGCGGTCGTTCAGCGGCACGGCGATCGCGCCCGAGGGGAGCACGCCGTTGTTGATCGGATTGCGGGTGACGCCGTTGCCGCCCACCGGCGCGGGCGGCTGGCCCGGGCGGACGATCAGCGTGCCGCTGTCGGCAACCTCGCCGCGCGGCAGGATGACCGAGGCGGAGATCGTCGCGTCGCCGCTATCGATGCCGCCGATCGCGGCGGGGTTCCACCAGATCGACGCGGCGCCGGTATCGGCGGCCTCGCCCGAAAAGGCACGGCCGGCCGCGCGGGCCGATTGTTCCTGGAGATAGAAGGCCTGGGCCTGGGCAGCCTGGGAGAAGCCGAGCAGCGCGGTCAGCGCGCTGCCGGCGGCCAGCGAATATTTGAAGGGGGACATCGGGGTAATCCTTGTACGCGTACGGATACTGAGAACTCGGAAACGCGTGTCAGCGCACGCGGGTCCAGGTCTGGGTGCGGCAGAAGGGCTTGAACACGCAGCCGCGCAGATTGAGCTGGTCGTTGCCGGTCATGGTGATCTCGGCGCTATAGGTCTTGCCGTCCTCGGCATTGTAGATCTTGCCGCCATACCAGCCGCCATTCTGCGCGCTGAAGCCGGACAGGATCTGCAGGCCCATCAGCTTGCGCGTGCGCAGCGCCGCATTGCCGTTGTTGCTGTCGGGCAGGTTCGGATTGGTGCGCAACTTGTCCGACCCGACGATCTTGCCACAGATCGACGCGCCGCACCGGGTGATCTCGACGATACCGTTGTGAACGGGGGTCTTCCAGCGGCCGACCACGGCATCGGCGGGCTGGAGCGCGGGGGCCGCCGCGACGGCAAGCCCCATCAGCAAAGCCAACATAGGCATACTCTCCTCGAGGGGACTCCATGCCGCGCTCTGCCGGCCAGTCATGGAAGGAACGGCATCGCCCTTTCGAACGCGAAACCGGTGGCGCCTCCCTAGGTTCCAAAGATCCGGTATGCAATTGCGTTCGGATTTGAAACTGAAAAGCCGAGGATGCCGTAGCGGAATGAGGCGCGCGGATCAGGCCTTGAGATCGAGCTTGGCCAGCTCGACTCGGACGCGCAGCTCGATATCGGAGAGGATCGCGGCGAGCGCGGGATCGTCGGTGCGCTCGAAAGTCTCGGACCATTCGACGATCGCCTGGAGCCGCGCCGGGCTGACCACCCCGGCGACCAGCTCGCGGTGGAGCTGGTCGAGCATGTCGATGCCGCGCTGGGCATCGACCGCCTGCTTGCGGCGGCGCTCGATCGTCGGATCGGCGGCGGCGAGCGTGACGAGCATGGCGACCGAGGGGTTGAGCGCCTGGGTGGTTCCCGCGCCCGCTCCCGGGGGCAGGGGCGCCGGTGCCGCGGTGGCTTCCCCCTCGCCCACCGAGAAGCCGGGCGCGGCCTTGGGCAGCGCCGCCATCAGGCTGTGCAGCAAGGGTGCCTGCAGGTTCTCGATCCGCACGAAAACTCGTCCTCCGGGCCCGCATGGCCCTTCTTCTATCCTATAAGAGAATTATCGGAAATTTTCCACTTCCAGGGGTTATATGCTGCGCTTCGCCGCTCCCATGATCGCCCTGCTGCTGAGCCTGGGCCTCGCACCAACCGCCATGGCCCAGACGCGGATCAAGGACGTCGTCAACGTCGAGAACGTCCGCGACAACCAGCTGGTGGGCTATGGCCTGGTCGTCGGCCTGGCCGGCACGGGCGATCGCCTGCGCAACACGCCGTTCACCGAGGAATCGATGCAGGCCATGCTCGAGCGCATGGGCGTGAACATCCGCGGGACCGAGATGAAGACGCAGAACGTCGCCGCCGTCTCGATCACCGCGACGATGCCGCCCTTTGCCCGCTCGGGCTCGCGGATCGACGTCCAGGTCTCGGCGCTGGGCGACGCGACCAGCCTGCAGGGCGGAACGCTGATCGTCTCGTCGCTGCGCGGCCTCGATGGCGAGATCTATGCGGTGGCGCAGGGCAATGTCGCGGTCTCCGGCTTCAAGGGCCAGGGTGCCGCCGCCAGCGTGAGCCGGGGCGTGACCACCTCCGCCCGCATCGCCGGCGGCGCGATCATCGAGCGCGAGGTGCCCTATTCGCTCCTCTCGGCCAATGGCCTGAAGCTGGCGCTCAAGAACCCCGACTTCGCCACCGCCGACCGCATCGCCGGCGCGATCAACTCGAAATATCCGGGCAGCGCCGCGGTGCTGGACCCGGCGACGGTGCAGCTCACGGCAGGTTCGAACTTCGTCGGCAACGTGATCGACCTGGTCACCCGCATCGGCGAGCTGTCGGTCAAGGTCGATCAGCCGGCGCGCGTGGTGATCAACGAAGCCTCGGGCACGGTGGTGATGAACGCCGACGTGCGGATCACGCCGGTGGCGATCGCCCAGGGCGGCCTGACCATCACCGTGACCGAGAGCCCGCAGGTCTCGCAGCCGGCACCATTCTCGAACGGCCAGACCACGGTGGTGCCGCGCACCAACGTGCAGGTGAACGACGGCAACGGCGCCAGCCTGGCGATGGTCGACGGCGCCAGCCTGCAGACGCTGGTGAGCGGGCTCAACACGCTGGGCGTCTCCCCGCGCGACCTGATCACGATCCTTCAGGCGATCAAGAGCGCCGGCGCCCTCCAGGCCGATATCGAGGTGCAGTGATGCGCGACGTGACTTCCCCCACCGGGCCGCAGGTCCCGGCCACGACGAACAATCCGAAGCTCGACGCCAAGAACCGCGAGACCGCGAAGAATTTCGAGGCGGTGTTCCTCGGCCAGATGACCCAGCTCATGCTCGAGAGCGTGCAGCAGGGCGACGGGGAATTCTCCGGCGGGCACGGCGAGGAAATGTTCCGCGGCATCCTGGCCGAGAAGCTGGGCAACGCGATCGCCAATCGCGGCGGCATCGGCCTGGCGCCGGTGGTGCTCGACCAGATCATCAAGCTCCAACAGGGTAACAAGTAAATGACCGAGCAGCTCATCGACGCGATGGTGTCCCTCACCCACATCATGGAAGAGGAGAGCGATCGGCTGGGCCGGGGCCCCTATTTCCCCGAACTGCCCGAGATCGCCCAGGCCAAGCTGCGCCTCACCGGCCGGATCGAGGCCGAAGTGGCGCGGATGAAGCGCGAGGCGCCCGACGACTGGGCCGAACGGCTCGATCCCGAAGCGCGGGAAACGCTGGCCGAGGCCAGCCGCGGCCTGCGCGACGCCTCGGCCGTGAATGCCCGGATCCTGGCGCGCCAGATCGAGCTTTCGGTCGAGATGATGGGCGCGATCGCCGCCGAGGCCCAGCGCCTGACGGGCAGCCGCAGCATGACCTATGGCGCCTGTGGCGGCCTGGGCGGAATGGACGCCCCGGCGCCGATCTCGATCAACGCGCGGCTCTGAAATCTCCTGCGCTGCGCCGCTATTGCGCGGCGCGGAAGTTTCCGAAGTTTGCACTATGGGACGGATGCGGAGTCCGGCGTTCGCCGGGATGGCGGCCCGCCCCTTCCCGGCCACGCTTGCGCAGCTGATCGCCGATGCCCTTGCCGAGCACCATACCGGCCGGCAGAACGACGTCGGACCGGTGGGGAGGGAGCGTACGCAGTCATGTGGCTGAAGCTTGTCGGCATCGCGATGGCGGGACTGAGTGTGCCGGCCGCAAGCGCGCAGGATAGCGGCACCAGCCGCCGGGCGCCGGAGCGGGTGAACACGACGATATCCGCTGCATGCAGCGGCAGTATCGTCGCGCTGCAGTATCGGAATGGCTATCGCGGCAATCCCTCGAAGTTCCTGGCCCTGACGGTGGATGGAAGGGCTGTCCCCGGTGCCCGCAACATCGTCCAGAGCATTGCGCGATCACGAGAGATATACACCGCGGAGGTCATGTACTGCTCCAGGGATCGAAAATCCGTGAATGCCGATATCGTCATCAATTTCTCGCGCGATGCATCCGCGAGCATCCGGCTGCCAAGCGTCAGTGTTTTTCACTTGAAGAACAATGCACTGACACATGAGAAGGGCGCTGCGGAACTCGCTTCCGCAGAAGAGGCGATTTCGACATCCGATGCCGTCGATTTGATGAGCGTCGATCCGCGATTGTCCTTTCGCACCAATCTGGATCCGGCCGACCTGGGATCGGTTGCCAAGCACGTTCGGATATCGTCCGTAGATCGCGCGAAATGGGCCACGATCTCCCAAGCGGTGCGCGGGCTATCCCCCAGAAAAACAACGTCGATATTGCCGGATGTCAGGATCGGCCTGGTATTTTACCGCCATGGCGCGCCCATTTTTTCACTTTTCTCCGAGAAACCCGGTGGCTCTTCGGAAAGGGTCCCCGCTTACCTGAACGGCGGGAAGGTCGATATCGCCACCTCCGCCCTCGACAAGCTGCTGTCGCTCGCTTCCAGGCACGAGTGACATGACGGCATCCAGGGGCGTCCGTGTCGCGCAGCCGCCGCATCAAGGCCGCGCAACAAAGGAAAAGGGCCCGCGATCCGCTCGCGGGCCCTTTCGCCTTCATCCATCGAAGCGGGCAGTTACCCGCCCTTCCCCACGGCCGTCTTCAGCATGCTCAGCTGCTTCCGATACAGGTTGGTCATCGCAGTGAAATCCGCCTGGACCTGGCCGAGCTTGAGCAGCTGGTCTTCCAGCGTGACGTTGTTGCCGTCGGGCTTGGTCTCGCTGATGTCCTTGTCGAGCACGATGCCGGCGCCGGCCGGCTGGATCGCGCCCAGGCCCTTCATGCCGGCGGTCAGCTCGACGCGCGGCTTGGCGACCCGGATGCTGCCGCTGCTGGCGCTACCGAGCAGATCCGAGAAATCGGCATCCTCCACCATGCGCGCCTTGAAACCCGGCGTCTCGCTGTTGGCGATATTCTGGGCGATCACGCGCTGGCGATCGGAGAGCGTCTCCATCTGGCGGCGGATGCCGGAGAGGATCGGGGGCATGTCCATGATCAGAATCCGTAGGTGGAGGGCGTGGAGCTGTTGAGACGGGCAAGCGCCGCCTGATAATTTGCCAGCTGGGCGTTCACGATCGCCGTGCTTTCCTTGCCGGTCGCGGCGTTCTTCTTGCTGCCGTCGATCATCTTCGCCTTGGTGTCGTCCCAGTAGAGCGAGCGATAGGCGGTCTGCGACATCGAGATCGCGTCCTTGATCTTGCCGAGCGCGGTCTTGGCCATGTCCGCCGTGGACAGGCTGAGCCCCTCGCCCAGATCCAGGCCGAAGCTGCCGCCCGGGCGCACCTTGGGCGCGTTGCTCGATACCGGCGCCTGGGTCGCGATGCGCTGCGGCTCCATGCCGAGCTTAGCGAGCGCGTCGCTGTCGCCGGTGCCGGCGAGCAGCTGCAACTGATGCCCCGACTTCATGGTGATGCGCAGCTGCTGGACGCCGTCGACCGCAGTGGCGGTGACGGTCGCCTTGGACGCGCCGAGCATGCCCTGCATGCGCGTGGCGATCGACTGGAGCGTGTCGTCGGCCAGGATGGTGAGCTTGCGGACCGCGCCGTCATCGGCCTTGAACGAGAAATAGTCGCCCGCCTTCAGCCCGGTCTGCGTCGTCACCTTGCTCGAGGCGACGGCGTTGATCGTGCCGCGCCCATAGCCGAGCGCCGAGACCGCGCTGGCGCCGCCCGTGTCGGCGGCGATGCGGACCGGCTCGGTGCGCAGCAGCGCCTGGCCGAACTGGGTGGTATTCTGCACCGTGCCGGTCGCGGCGTCGATCCGCGCGACGAAGCCATCGGTCGGGCCGCGGCGAGTGGCCGCCAGGTCGCCGGTGGTGCGGCCGCCGGCATAGAGCTCGCCGTTCATGAAGGCGATGCTGTCCACCTGATCGTCCGCCGCGGAGCCGAGATAGGTGGTGCTGGCGTTCGTCAGGCCGGCATCGATCCGCGTGACGAAGCCGTCGCGATTGCCGCTGATGCCGTTGACCTGGCTGCCCGCAAGCGCGGCCGAGGTCGCGCCGCCCACTGCGATCGTGCCGTCGTCGGCGATGGCGATGACGCGGGCATCGGCGGTGCCGAGAGCGAGGCTGCCCAGGTCGGTGGCCAGCGAGCTGCCCTGGAGCTTGCGGAGCTCCGCATTGCCGTCATGCGAGACGAGCGCGAGGACATTGCCGTCATCGTCGATCGCGAGCGCGTTGACGCTGTCGCTGCCCGGCCCGGTGAGGGTGCGGCGCTCGGCGATCTTGCCGTTCGCGCCGATGCGCGCGACGAAGCCGTCATTGCCGGCGGCGATGCGCCCGCCGACATAGACCGAGCCGTCGGCGCCGACCGCGACCGCCTTGGCAACGTCGGTGCCGGCCGAGCGGACCACGGTGGAGAATTTCTCGTCGCCGTTCGCGGCATATTTGGCGACGACCATGTCGCCATCGGTGGAGGCGCCACCGAAGCTGCCGGTGACCGTGCCGGCAACGACGATGCTGCCGTCGGGACCCAGGCTCACCGCCGCGCCGGTCGACGAGCCGGTGGCGCCGAGGCTGCGCTGCCACACGACATTGCCGGCGCCGTCCACCTTGGTGAGGAACAGGTTGTTGTCGCCGTCCGACAGATTGGCGCCGAGATCGCCCTTGGTGGTGCCGACGATATAGCTGTTGCCCTGCGCATCGGTGACCACCGCGGCGGCATCGGTATTGGCGTAGACGTTGCTGGTCGACGTCTTGACGGTCTTCACCTTGCCATCGAGATCGGTCGTGGTCGTGGTGATCGTCGTCGTCTTGCCGGCCGCCACGTTCTGCGCGGTCGCCTGGCGATCGAGCGCCTGGATCGTGCCCATCGCCACGCGCATATTGTCGCCCGCGGGATCGTCGAAGCGGAAGAGCTGGGTGGAGCTCGGCGCGTCGAGCGCGGTCTGGCCGGTGGCGACGACCAGCGCGTCCTTGGCATTGGTCTGGTCGAGCGTGACTTGCTCGATGCCGGTGGGGTTCGAAAGGGTGAAGCCCCATTTCCCCCCCTCGTTGGTCACCTTGAAGGTCGACTTCCAGCGCGGCACGGCATTGCCGCTGGCGTCGAGCTGGGGCGCGCCATTGGTGTCGAGATTGGGGATCGTGGCGATCGCGGCGTTGAACTGCGCCGCGACGGAATCGAGCGTGGGCGGCTGCGCGCCCTGCGACAGGTCGACGGTGACCGTCTGCGCCGCGACGCCGGGCTTGCTCAGCGTGATCGCGAACTGCTCGGTGCCGGTAAGGCCGGGGATCGCGTCACTGCGCGTCTTGACCAGCGGCTTGCCCTCGGTCTCGTAGACGCTGGTGGCGACCAGCTTGTTCGAAGTGACGCTGGACGCCGGCTTGCCATAGGCGAGCTTCACCAGGTCCGACGGCGCGGTGCTGAGATAGGATTGGAGATCGTCCAGACCCTTGAGGAAGGTCTTCTGCAGCTGAGCGCGCTGCGCGTCGGACGTGGTCTTGGCGCTCGCGGTCTCGGCGAGCACGCGCAGCTTGTCGAGCGCCTGATAGGCAGTGAAGCTGGTCTGCACGTCCTTGGGCAGGAAGGTGCCGTTGCCGTCGGTGGTGGCGGGCGTGATGATCGAGCGCAGCGCGGTGATCGCGGCGACCTGGCTGGAGTTGACCGGCAGCGCGGTGCCGCTCTTCCACGGCGCGACGGTGGCCGCGGTGGTGAACTGCGCCTTGGCCGCGCGCACGGCCTTGCTCTCATAGGCGATCGGCGAGACCGCCGAAGTCATGGTCGAGCTCGATCCCGTCAGGATGCTCAAGCCGATCAGGTTTCCAGATAAATTAACCATCTTCGCGATCCGCCCTGCCTGCCTTGCTCCTATAATAGAGGGAAAGCGGCCCCTGCCCGTGTGCGCGGCCGCAATTTTTCGCGAGGGAAACGAAAAAGCATGTCCGTGATGGCGCCGATCGCAGAACCGCCCGAACTGAAGCGCTACAGCGGCGCACAGCGCGCCGCCGCCCTGATGCTGGCGCTGGGCAAGGATCATGGCGCGCCGATCTGGGAACAGCTCTCCACCGACGAAGTGAAGGAGCTGTCGTCGACCATCGCCGGCCTGGGCCGCATCCCGGCCCAGGTGGTGGAGCATCTGCTCGTCCAGTTCACCAGCGAAGTCGCCTCGATGGCGACGCTGCACGGCAGCTACGAGACCACCGAGCGCCTGCTCACCGGCATCCTGCCGGGCGACAAGGTGAAGGAGATCATGGAGGACATCCGCGGTCCTTCCGGCCGCACGATGTGGGACAAGCTCTCCAATGTCAGCGAGTCCGTGCTCGCCGGCGCGCTGAAGCACGAATATCCGCAGACCGTGGCGGTGATCCTCTCCAAGCTGCGCCCCGACCATGCCGCGCGCGTGCTCTCCGAACTGCCGCGCGACTTCTCGGTCGACGTGATCATGCGCATGCTGCGCATGGAGACGGTGCAGAAGGACGTGATCAACCAGGTCGAGCAGACGCTGAAGACCGAGTTCATGACCAACCTCTCGCGCTCGCAGAAGCGCGATCCGCACGAGGCGATGGCCGAGCTGTTCAACTCGCTCGACCGCTCGACCGAGGAAGCGATGCTCACCGCGCTCGACAACCGCGCGCCGGACAGCGCCGAGCGGATCCGCGCGCTGATGTTCACCTTCGAGGATCTGGGCAACCTGCTGCCGCCGGCGATCTCGTCGATCGTCCGCAATGCCGACAAGCGCCAGATGGCGCTGGCGCTGAAGGGCGCGCCGGACAGCCTGAAGCAGCTGTTCTTCGGCGCGATGACCGAGCGCGCCTCGAAGCTGCTGCGCGAGGACATGGCGGGCATGGGCCCGGTGCGCGCCCGCGATTGCGAGGAGGCCCAGTCGGCGCTGGTGCGCCTGGCCAAGGACCTGGCGGACCGCGGCGAGATCCTGCTCGTCGACCCCAAGTCCGACGACGCGATGATCATCTAGAGGACATTGCCGATGAGCATGCACGCCCATGTCCATGTCGAGCGCTTCGGCTTCGACCGCATCTTCGCCGTGCCGCCCGGCCGCAGCGCGCCGATCGGCCCCGACGCCGCGCTCGAGGTGGCGACGCTGCGCGCCGAGCTGGCGCTGCTCAGGTCCGAGCAGGAATCCGCCCTCGCCCTCGCCCGCGCCCAGGGCTATGAGGCCGGGCTGGCCCAGGCGCGCGCCGAGCGTGAGGTCGCGCTGCTGAGCGCCGTCGACGCGCTCCAGGCCGGCATCGAAGTGATCGACGCGCAGTTCACCGAAGTCTCCGAGCGGGTGACCGGCGAAGCGGCCGAGATCGCACTCGCCGCCGCCGACATGATCGCGGGCCGCGCGCTCGAAACGGCGCCGGGCGCCGCGATCGACGAAGCGATCGGCCGGGCGCTCGGCCAGGTCGCACGCGGCACCGAGCTGCTGGTGCGCGTCCACCCGGACCTGCTGGAAGACATCGAGGGCCGCATTGCCGACCGCCAGTCGCGCGACCGCCGCAAGCTGAACCTTATCGTGGTGCCCGACGCCGATATCCCGGTGGGCGATGCCCGCATCGGCTGGGAGGAAGGCGGCCTGGCGCTCGATGCCGCCGCGCGGCGCGAAGCAGTGCTGACCGAGCTCGAGACGCTGCTCAAGGCGGCATAGGGCCTCCCGACCGAATATCCGTCATCCCGGCGAAAGCCGGGATCTCAGGCGGCAGGCGTTCGGCTTGCGGCACGAGATCCCGGCTTTCGCCGGGATGACGCTTCTGAGGAAAAGCGAGCGGGTAGAACCCACTAGGCAAAAATTTCCCCCGGCAAAAACTGCCGCCTCCCCCGCCCCTCTATAATGATCGCAAGGGGCATCCGCCCCGCCAGTTCCATCGAACGGGGCGACATTGGAAGCGATCAAGAACCTGGTGGGCCAGATCGGCCCCAAGCGGCTGATGCTGATGGGGGGAGTGGCGCTCGGGCTGCTCGCCGCCCTCGCCTTCGTCGCCACGCGCGGCTCGAACCAGAGCATGGGTTTCCTCTATACCGACCTCGATCCCTCGGCCGCTTCCGCGATCTCCGAGAAGCTCAAGGCGCAGAACGTCGCCTTCCAGCTTTCGGCCGACGGCACTTCGATCATGGCGCCGCAGGACAAGCTGGCCGAGCTCCGCATGAGCCTGGCCGGCGAGAAGCTGGGCGGCAAGATCGGCTATGAGGTGCTCGACCAGGAGCAGCCCTTCGGCGTCTCCGCCAGCCGCGCCAAGATGAACGAGACGCGTGCGATCGAGGGCGAGCTGGCCAAGTCGATCCAGACCATCCAGAACGTCACCGGCGCGCGGGTCCACATCGTGATGCCCGAGCGCGCCATGTTCGCCGAGGAGAGCCGCAAGGCGACCGCGGCCGTCACCGTGAAGACGCGCGGCCGCATCCCGAGCGAGACGGTGGCCTCGATCCGCTACCTCGTCTCCTCCTCGGTGCCCGAGCTTTCGCCCGATGCCGTCTCGGTCGTCGACCAGACCGGCGCGCTGCTCGCCCGGGCCGGCGATCCCAGCACGGCCAGCGCCGGCGATGCCGACCAGCGCCAGCAGGCCGTGGAAGGCAAGCTGCGCGACGAGATCGAATCGCTGCTCGAGCCGATCGTCGGCCAGGGCAAGGTCCGCGCCGAAGTCTCCGCCCAGATCGACCGCGACCAGTCGCGCGAGGAATCGCACGTCTTCGATCCCGACAAGCAGGTGATCGCCCGCCAGGTGAGCGTGGAGACCGGCGAGCAGAACCGCGAGACCGATGTCGGCGCGCAGACCGCCTCGGTCGGCAACCAGCTGCCCGCCGCGCAGACCGCCGCGGCCAACACCCCGGGCGCCTCGCGCCAGTCGGGCAGCAACCAGAATTCGGAAGACACGACCTACGACAACAGCTCGACCAGGACGGTCACCGTCCGCACTCCGGGCAAGGTGACGCGCCTGAGCGTCGCGGTGATGGTCGATGGCGGCGACAAGGGCCTGCCCCAGCCGCAGATCGACCGGCTGCAGCGCCTGGTCGAGAATGCCGTGGGCGCCGACACCCAGCGCGGCGACAGCGTCGTCGTCGAGAGCATGAAGTTCAACACCGGCGAAGCCCCCGCCGACGCCACGACCAGCTTCCTCTCGTCGCTGCCGATGGACCGGATCTGGGGCCTGCTCCAGCTGGTGGTGATCGGCGCGGTCGGCCTGCTCGCGCTGCGCATGCTGAAGCCCAAGCCCGCTCCCGCCTCGGAGATGGCGGAGGCTCCGGTCGCGCTGCCCACCCATTCGCCCGAGATGCTCGCACTCGCCGAGCGCGCCGCCGACGGCGACGTGGAGGCGATGGCCCAACTCGAAGCCATGACGCCGTCCGACGTGCCGCAGCTCGATCAGGAGATCGCGCTCGCCCAGGTCGACGGCCGCATCAAACTCTCCGCGCTCAAGCGCATCGGGGACGCGATCGCCGCCAGCCCGCCCGAGGCGGCCTCGGTGATCCGTCAGTGGATGAACGCATAGGATCAGACCCATGGATACCGAACCCCACGACATCATTCCCACCGATCCCGCGATCGACCAGCCCGCGCCCGTGCTCGAGGATTTCGACAACCAGGGCGGCGCCGAGCCCCATCATGGCGGCGAAGGCCTGGAAGCCGTCCATGACGTTCCGGTGCGGGTGCAGGCAGTGCTGGGCCGCGCCCGCATGCCGATCGGCGAGCTGCTGCACCTGGGTGCCGGCACCGTGGTCGAGCTCGACCGGCGCGTCGGCGAGCCGGTGGACATCTTCGTCAACGACCGGCTGATCGCTCGCGGCGAAGTCGTGCTGATCGACAATGCCCTCGGCGTGACTCTCACCGAGATCGTCCGGGCCGAGCCTTGACGATGGGACCGATCCGGATGTTGCTGATCGGCGCGCCGGGCAGCGAGTTCCGCCGCGCGGCGGAACTGGCACAGGGCGCCGGCGCGGAGGTCACCATGGCCGATGCCCCTGCCCCCGCGCTGGAAGCGCTGCGCGAGCAGGGCGCCGATCTCGTGATGATCGACGTGCTGGAGGATGTGGTGGGCTTTCTGGGCGACCTGCGCCGCGAGCGCTTCGTCGTGCCCGTGCTGGCCTGCGGAATATCCGCCCCCGCCGAGCGGGCGGTGGCGGCGATCCGTGCCGGCGCCCGCGACTATGTGCCCCTCCCCCCGCAGCGCGAGCTGATCGCGGCGGCCATCGCCTCGGTGGTGGAGCGCCAGGCGCAGGTGCCCATTGGCGGCCATCCGGTGCTCGATCGCGCCATGGCGCTCGCCGCCGCCGTCGCGCCGAGCGGCGCCCCCGTGCTCGTCCTGGGCGGCAAGGGCAGCGGCAAGGAGATGATGGCGCGCCAGATCCACCGGCTCTCCGGCCGGCCCGATCCGATCGTCTCGGTCGAATGTGCCGGCGTTGCCGCCGATGTGCTCGAATCCGAGCTGTTCGGGCACGAGGCGGGTGCCTTTCCCGGTGCTGCGGCGCGCCGGGTCGGCCGGCTCGAAAGCGTCCGGGGCGGCACGATCTTCCTGCGCGAAGTGGGGGCGCTCGCGCCCGCCACCCAGGCCCGGCTGCTCGCCGCGCTGATCGAAAAGCGCTTCGGCCGCCTGGGCGGCGAAGCCGAGGTGCCCTTCACCGCGCGGCTGATCGCCTCGACCAGCATGGACCTGGAGGCCGCGGTGGCGGCGGGCAGCTTCCGCGAGGACCTCCTCGTGCGGCTGAGCCTGGCACGCATCGCAGTGCCGCCGCTCGCCGAGCATGACGACGATATCGCCGCGCTGGCCGGGCACTTCATTGCCCAGTTCGCCCGGGGAGACGGGCTCGTCCCGCGCCCGCTCTCGGAAGACGCGATCGCGGTGCTGCGCGCCTATGGCTGGCCCGGCAACATCCGCGAACTGAAGGAATGCATCCACCGCGCCGCGCTGCTGGCCCATGGCCCGCAGATCGAGGCCGAGGACCTCACCCGCGCCGACGGGTCGTCGCTCGCGGCGCTGGTCTCGCTGCCGGGCCCCGACGGGCGGATCGAGGTCGACGGCCTGATCGGGCGCACGGTGGAAGAAGTGGAGCGCGAGCTGATCCTGGGCACGCTCGAGCGCTGCCACGGCAACCGCACCTCCGCCTCGAACATCCTCGGCATCTCGGTGCGCACGATGCGCAACAAGCTGCGCACCTTCATCGAGGGCGGCATCACCGTGCCGCCCGCCGCATGAACGCCTACCCGCTCTTCGCCGTCCAGCGCCTGCGCCTGCCGCAGGCGGAGGCCGAGATGCCTGAGAGCAGGCCCGCCGCGGCGCTCTGCCACCGCTTCACGCTGGGCCAGAGCGGCCCGGCGCCCGCCAAGGCCGTTTGGAAAGCACGACCCTGATGCCCCCTGCGATCCTGAACTTCCTGAACAAGCTCGGCCTCAACCGCGACATCGCGCTCGCGGGCGGCGTGGTCGCGATCATCGCGATGCTGATCCTGCCGATCCCCGGCTGGCTGCTCGACCTGGGCCTGGCGCTGTCGATCACTGTGTCGGTGATGATCCTGATGACCGCATTGTTCATCGAGAAACCGCTCGAGCTCAGCGCCTTTCCGACGATCCTGCTGGTGGCGACGATGCTGCGGCTGGGCCTCAACCTCGCCTCGACGCGCCTGATCCTCACCCATGGGCATGAGGGGCCCGACGCCGCCGGCGGCGTGATCGGGGCGTTCGGCGAGTTCCTGATGGGCGGCGAGGTCATTATCGGCCTCACCATCTTCATCATCCTGATCGTCATCAACTTCGTCGTCATCACCAAGGGCGCCGGGCGCATCGCCGAAGTCGCGGCGCGCTTCAGCCTCGATTCCATGCCCGGCAAGCAGATGGCGATCGACGCCGACCTTTCCGCCGGCATGATCAACGAGGACCAGGCCAAGGCCCGCCGCGCCGAAGTGGAGGCCGAGAGCGGCTTCTACGGCGCGATGGACGGCGCCTCGAAATTCGTGAAGGGCGATGCGATCGCCGGCCTGCTGATCACCGCGGTGAACATCATCGTCGGCCTGACCATCGGCGTCGTCTCGCACGGCGTGCCGATCGGCGAGGCCTTCCACACCTATACGACCCTGACTGCCGGCGACGGCCTGGTCAGCCAGATCCCGGCGCTGATCATCTCGATCGCCGCGGGCCTGCTCGTCTCCAAGGGCGGCGTGAAGGGGAAGACCGGCGCGGCGCTGGGCGACCAGCTGGGCCGCTATCCCAAGGCCTTCGGCATGGTCTCGGTCCTGATGGGCGCGCTGGCGATCATGCCGGGCATGCCCTTCCTGCCCTTCGCCATCTTCTCGGCCGCATCGGGCTTCGCCGCCTGGCGGATGAGCAGGAACGCCGCCGCCAAGGCCGCGCTGGAAAAAGCCGTGGCCGCGCAGGAACAGGCTCAGGCCGCCGTGGTCGAGCAGCCGATCTCGCAGACGCTGGCGATCGACGCGGTGCGCATCGAAATCGGCTATGCCCTGCTGCCGATGATCAACGACGAGCAGCGCGAGCCGCGCCTCGACGATCAGGTGCGCGCGCTGCGCCGCCAGATGGCGACCGATTTCGGCTTCGTGCTCCCCTCGGTCCGCATCATCGACAATATGGGCCTGAAGCCCAACGAATATGTCATCACGATCAAGGAGACCGAGGCGGCGCGCGGCGAGATCCGCGTCGACAAGCTGCTGATGATCAATCCGGGCGGCGGCCCGGCCGGCCTGCCCGGCGAGACGACCACCGAGCCGGTGTTCGGCCTCCCCGCCCTCTGGATCGATCGCGAGCTGCGCGACGAGGCCGGCTTCCGCGGGCTCACCGTGGTCGAGTGCGGCACGATCATCACCACCCATCTGACCGAGCTGGTGAAGGAGAATATCGCCGACCTGCTCTCCTATGCGGAAACGCAGAAGCTGCTGACCGAAGTCCACAAGGATTCGGAGAAGCTGGTCGCCGACATCATCCCGGCCAAGGTCTCGATCTCGAGCGTGCAGCGCATCCTGCAGAACCTGCTGGGCGAAGGCATCTCGATCCGCGACGTGCCGACGATCCTGGAAGGCATCGCCGAGGCGGCGCCGCTGACCAGCAACCTGACCCAGATGACCGAGCATGTCCGCTCGCGCCTGGCCCGGCAGATCAGCGCGTCGCAGGTGCGCGGCGAGGCGATCCCGGTGGTGACGCTGTCGCCCGAATGGGACCAGGAGTTCGCCGAGAGCATCCTGGGCCAGGGCGACGAGCGCCAGCTGGCGATGGCGCCGTCCTCGCTCCATCGGTTCATCGCGCATGTCCGCGAGACCTATGACCGGCTGGCGCAGGACGGCGAGATCCCGTGCATGCTGACCAGCCCCGCGATCCGCCCGTTCGTCCGCTCGATCATCGAGCGCGTGCGGCCGGCCACGGTGGTGCTCTCCCAGAACGAGATCCACGCCCGTGCCCGCATCCGCGCGCTGGGCACGATCGGCTGAGCACGGACCGTTTCACCGGCGAACATCCTATAATGAAGAATGCGGGCTCCGATGCCCGCCCATGAGGCGCGTGCATGCAGATAAACACTATCGGATTTCCCGCGGGTCTCCTCGGTGCAGGGAGCGCCGATCCCGTCGCCGGCATCGGCTTCGCGCAGATGCTCGGCGCGCCGGGCAATCCCGTCGCCGTCGGCACCGGCCTCGCGCCGCCACCGGCCGCCAATGACATGCTCGCGCCCGCCACGCCGCTGAACATGGCGCAGCTGCTCACCACCGCCGCGCCGGCGGCAGCCGCGGAAGCTCCGCCGGTCGAGGTGACACTGCCGCAGCCCGCCGCGCCGGCGGAAGCCCCGCCCGCCATGGGTGCGCAGCCCCCGGCGAGCACGCTACCGGCCGTGGTGGAAGATCCCGCCGCCATATCCGGCAAGCCGCCGCTGCCGGGCGCGGAGGCCAAGCCGGCCAAGCCGGCCAAACCGGCGGCGAATGCCCTGCCCGCACCCGCCGAACCCGCGATCGACACGCCTCCCACCCCGGCCGCCCAGACCGGCGAGCAAGCCCAGGCCGTGCAGCCGGAAGAGCCCAAAGCCCCGGTCAAGCGCGGCCCGCCCGTGACGAACACCGAGGACGAACTGCCGGCCGCCGATCCCGCGGCGGTCGCGGGCAATGCGCAGGCCGCCGAAATGGTCGCGGTCGCCATCGTCCAGGCACCCCCGCACCCCGAGCTCGCGGCCAGGCCACAGCCTGCGCCGACCCGCCAGATCGGCGAGAGCTCCTCCCCCGTGCGCAAGGCCGATGCCGTGCGCGGCGGCCAGGGCGCTGCGCAGGCCCCCGAGCCCTCGGCCGCCAGCGACAAGATCCAGGCCGCAACGCCAACGATCGCCGGCAAGCCGGGCGCCGGGAAGGACAACGCACAGGGCGACGATCGCGGCCAGGCACCGGCCTTCACGCTGCGCCACGACGCGCCGACGGCGCCGACGGCGCCGCATGGCGCTACCGACACGCCCCGCACCCAGGCGGCTCCCGCGATGGCCACGGCCGAGCCGGTGCTCGCGGCGCGCCCCGGCCATCTCGGCCAGGCGCTCGGCGTCGAGATCGCCCACAAGGTGGAGGCCGGCGAGGACATGCTGCGCGTGCGGCTGAGCCCGGACAGTCTCGGCAAGGTCGAAGTGACGCTGTCGTTCGACGATGCGGGCACGCTGCGCGCCACGGTGCGCGCGGACAGCGCCCATGCGCTCGACCTGCTCCGCCAGGACGCGCCCGATCTGGGCCGCGCGCTCGACCAGGCGGGCATCCGCGCCGACGCGCAGAGCTTCCGCTTCGAGAGCCGCACCGGGGACGGCAGCGCGCAGGCACAGCAGCAGCAACAGAACCAGAACCAGAACCAGAATTCCTCCGCCGGCCAGCACGCCGCCAGTGACGAACCCGATACGACCGACATCGCCTATCGCAGCATTCGCGGCGACGGGCAGGTCGATCTCCTCGCCTAGGAGCAACCAGCATGACCACCGTCAACAACACCACCAATACGCCGGCGACGAACGGCACGGCCAATGCATCGAGCACCGGCCTCAACGGCGACTTCACGATGTTCCTGAAGCTGCTGACCACCCAGATGCAGAACCAGGACCCGCTGAGCCCGATGGACACGGCCCAGTACACCCAGCAGCTGGTGCAATATTCGCAGGTCGAGCAGTCGATGGCGCAGACCAACACGCTCAAGTCGATCCTGTCGGCGCTGGGCACCCAGAACCTCACCCAGGCCTCGTCACTGATCGGCCGCGCGGTGGAAGTGGATTCGCCCATCGCCGGGCTCACTGCAACACAGGCGGCGCAGTGGAGCTGGAGCACGCCGCGCGACGCCGCCTCGGTGGTCGCCACGATCAGCGACGCTTCGGGCAAGGTCGTCGATACCCGCACCGTGCAGGTGACCGGCAACAGCGGCACGCTCGCCTGGGACGGCCTGACCTCGAACGGCCGCGAGATGCCGGCCGGCAAATATTCGCTGTCGCTCAAGGCGCTCGACAGTTCGGGCAATCAGTTGACCAGCACGGTCCACAACATCGGCACGGTCAGCGACGTGCAGCTCAGCAACGGCGCGGTGCTGGTGACCGTGAACGGCAACCAGGTCGAGGCGGGCAAGCTCATCCGCATCGGCGGGGCGAGTGCCGGAACCGGCACGGGCACGGGCACGGGCACGGGCAGCAGCGATAGCGGCGCATAGATTGGGGATTCTTATTCTTCTTTCGTCACCCCCGGCCTTGCGCCGGGGTCCCGCTGTTCCACCGCCGCAAGAAGAAGCCGGACCCCGGCGCAAGGCCGGGATGACGGTTGAAGAATTGGATCCTTGTTTGGATTCGCTCCCCCGCCCCCATCGATCCCAGGGGTTTTCCTGAGGTCCGAGCGTTTGGGGCGCCCCTTCCCCGCCTCTATAATGGAATCAGAGAGGCGGGCGGACGTATCGATCCCCTCGCGATCCGTCCGTCTCTCGGCGGCGCTCCGGCGCCTTGTTTTCCTTTCGCTTAACCGAGCGGGCCGGATCCTCCACCGGCCCGCTTTTTTCATGCGTCCGAGGCATGCCGGGGTGAAACCGGCCCCGGAAGCAGGAGGCCCTTGCCCCGCCCGGACAACTGCCCTGCGCCCCTGCACGGGCAGGGATCCATGCTGGCGGCCGGAGGGCGTGGAGCCGGGGCAGCGGCATCAGAACGGGGGCCGCCTTCACGGAAGGACAGCTATCGGGAATCCGCCGCCTCAAAGGATGAACGCCTAGGTTGAGGACTCATTTAAGCCACGCGGTGATAAGGGCTACGAGAGCGATGGCAGCGAGGTAGTTTGTGGCATGCCGGTCGTATCTGGTAGCGATGCGTCGCCAGTTCTTGAGGTGACAGAATAGGCGCTCGATGGCGTTCCTGCGGCGATAGATGCGCTTGTCGAGAGGGTAGGGTTTGCGTCGCGAGGCGGTGGAGGGGATGACGGCCTTGATGCGTCGTTGCCTGAGCCAGTTGCGCAGACTGTCGGCATCATAGGCCTTGTCGGCGAGCAGGCGCCTGGCTG
>OAOK01000005.1_pt1 | contig 40772 bp, 35 predicted proteins | sample 1641101 | NCBI WGS metagenome assembly OAOK01 (sample SAMEA104232307, study PRJEB22302) | sediment metagenome | biome: forest; feature: aquifer; material: sediment | place: USA | collected 2011-08-07 | depth 0.01 m
GCGGGCGCCGGGCTCGGCTTGCTCACGGACGGCGCCGGCGTCGATGCCGGAGCCGGAGCCGGAGCTGGAGCCGGGGCAGGCGCCGGCCGCGCCGCCGGCTTGCCCTCGGCCTCGACCTGAGTCAGCGGCACTGCCCAATAGCCCGCCCCGACGAAGCGGATGCGCTGCACCGATGTGGCGATCGACACCTGCACATCGCCCGGCACCTGCACCCAGCCATGGATGAACCGGCCGCCGCACAGGATGTGGACGAGCAGCGGCAAGGTGGCGGGCGCGTTCTCGACGTCGAACTCGATCCGCCGCGGCTGGATCGAAAGCCCGCGGATCGCCATCTCGCCCCCGCCATAGCTCGCGCCAAGCCGCACCGACGGCGTGGCACGCAGCATCGGAATGGCTGCGCCCGTCTCGATGGGGAAATCGAGCCGGATCGAAGCGGACGAGGGCAGATCGTAAAAGGTGATGTCGAGTGCGTGCTGCAACAACGCAGAATTCTCGGCCGCCATGCGCAACGCCCTCCCACCGTAAAGAAAATGGTTAGCCGAACGTAATCCCCGTTTCCATTAAGAAACGAGATCAAACAGATGGAGTCGATATGAAATTATGCTATTGACGCACCCGCATATCGTCAAGCACAACGTTGGCAGTACGTAAGACCTGAATTTTGACATGGGGAATCCCCGCCGAGTCGACTCCGGGGATGGAGAGTCAAATGGCACTTCAGCTGACATATCCTGGCGTATATGTCCAAGAACTACCGAGCGGAACGCACACCATTTCTGGTGTTGCCACGTCCGTAACAGCATTCGTTGGCTATTTGACTCGCGGACCCATGAACACGCCGGTACAATGCCTGAATTTCGGGGATTTCCAGCGCGTATTCGGCGGACTTGACCCCACGAGCACAACGAGTTTTCAGGTATCGCAGTTTTTTCTAAACGGCGGAACCGAAGCCTGGATCAGCCGAGTCTGTGCGAGTTCCAATCCACCGGTACAGCCGAAGACCGAGCTTACCGGCGCGTTACCGCCCACCAGTTCTAGCGGAGGCGGTGGAAGCGGCAAAGGTCTGACGCCGACAACTGGCACCAATCTGGTAGAAATAGACTCGCAGAATCCCGGCACCTGGGGCGAGAACGTGTTCGTGACGGTCGATTACATGACCAACAAGCCGAACACCTTCAACATGGCGGCGACGCTCTACTCGATCACCAGCAACAGCAATTCGTCGAGCAGCAGCTACAGCATCGTCCAGACGCAGAGCGTGCCGGCGGTGACGCTCGACATCAGCCAGACCAACTCGATCGTCGAGGTCATGCAGTCGGGCAACCAGAACAGCGCGCTGCTGGCGGTGCCCAACCTTGCCACCACGCCTTCGGTGCTGGTGCCTTTCGCCAGCGGCACGATCCTGAACTTCACCGCGCCCAAGAACCCCGTGACCGTCACCGGCATTACCGTGACGGTGCAGCCGCCCGGGCCGGACCCGACCAAGCCGCCCCCCTCGGTAAGCGCGACGGTCGCCATGACCAGTTCGGTCTCGACGGTCGGAGACATGATCGCGGCGATCCAGGGTGCGCTGTCGAGCGCCGCCGGCACGCTCGGCTATCCGAGCCTGGCGAGCACGCAGGTGCGCAGCTGCCTTTCGCCCTTCCTCTCGTCGAGCGGCACCCAGGCCCAGCTCATCCAGGTCTGGGTGCCCGATCCGGGCTTTGCCGGCTATCTGGTGAGCGTGGTGGCGAACCCCACTTCGCTGTTCACGACCCAGTCGCTCAACTATCAGGCACAGCAGCTGCAGCCGCCCACGACGACGCCGGCGCCCAAATATCCCGACGGGCTGCCGCCCACCGGATTCGACATCGCCGGCAACTCGACCAATCGCTCGGGCATCTATTCGCTCGACGCGATGCAGATCGTGAACCTGATCCTGGTTCCCGACATGGCGTCGATGAACACGTCGAACTATCTCACTTCGGCGACCGCGACGCTCAACTATGCGATCCAGCGCAAGGCCTTCGCGATCCTCGACATGCCGCTGACGGTGACGAGCACGACGAGCGCGGTCGCCTGGGCGACGAGCACGCCGGGCACCTTCGGCACCGGCATCATCAGCGCGGCCACCTATTGGCCGCAGATCCAGATCCCCACGCCCTTCTCCACCCAGCTGCTCACGCTGGGCGGCAGCGGCACGCTGGCGGGCGTCTATGCGCTCACCGACGTCAATCGCGGCGTTTGGAAGGCGCCGGCGGGGATCACCGCGCCGCTGGCCGGAGTGCAGCAGCTCTCCTATGTGATGAACGACCAGGAGAACGGGCAGCTCAACCCGCTCGGCATCAACGCGCTGCGCACCTTCCCCACCTATGACAATATCTCCTGGGGCGCGCGCACGCTCGCTTCGGCGAACGTCGCCGATGACGACTGGAAGTACATCTCGGTCCGCCGGCTGACGCTCTATCTCGAGCAGAGCCTGATCCAGGGGCTGCAATGGGTGGTGTTCGAGCCCAATGACGCGGCGCTCTGGGCGCAGATCCGGCTGAGCGTGAACGCCTTCCTGCACCCGCTCTACCTGCAGGGCGCGTTCGTCGGCGCCACGCCGTCACAGGCCTATCAGGTGGTCTGCGACGAATCGACCACCACTCCGGAGGACATGGACAACGGCATCGTCAACATCCTGATCCTGTTCGCCCCGGTCAAACCCGCGGAATTCGTCGTCATCAGCTTGCAGCAGATGGCCGGACAGTCTTCGAGCTAGGATAGCGACCCATGCCCAGCGTCTCGTCGACCAGCCAGTCTCCCGACCCGTATCTCAACTTCAAGTTCCGCATCAAATGGCAGGGCAAGTATGTCGCCGGCCTGAGCAAGTGCAGCGCGCTGAAGCGCAGCACCGAGGCGACGCCCTTCCGCGAAGGCGGCGATCCGAGCACCAACCGCATCCTGCCGGGCCAGACCAAGTTCGAGCCGATCACGCTCGAGCGCGGGATGACGCAGGACCTCGAGTTCGAAACCTGGGTCAGCCAGGTGTGGAACTATCGCGCCGGCCAGGGGATGGAGAGCTCGCTCGCCAATTTCCGCCGCAACATCACGCTCGAATTCTACAACGCCGCGGGGCAATTGGTGTACGCGTACAACATCTACAATTGCTGGCCCTCCGAATACACCGCGATGCCGGAGCTCGATTCGAGCTCGAACGCCGTGGCGATCCAGACGCTCGTGCTGCAGAACGAGGGCTGGGAGCGTGACGCCAGCGTCAAGGTTCCGCCGCCGCCCAGCTACTGACGGCCATGGCGCCGCGTCCGCTGAGCGCCGCCGAGTTGCTGGATGCCGCATCGGCATGCCGCGGTCGCTCGGCAGCCGAGAAAGGCATCTATCTCGCCGCGCTCGGCATGCCCGACCAGAGTTTCGGCGCTTGCGCGGCCCTGCCGATCGGCGCACGCGACGCCGCGATCGTGGCGCTGCGCCAGGCGATGTTCGGCGATCGGATCGAGCTCTCGGCGAAATGCCCGAATTGCGAGGCGCGGCTCGACGTGGCGATGGCGTCGGCGGCACTGCTCGCGATCGCGGGTCCGGCGGCGGAGGCAGCGGCCGAGGTCGTGATCGACGGCGACCGCTTCGCGGTGCGCCCGGCCGACAGCGCCGACCTTGCCGCCATCGGCTGGATCCCGGACATCGACGAGGCACGCGCCGAACTCGCCCGGCGATGCCTGGTGCCGGCGGAAGGGGCCGAGGTGCCGCCCTGGCTCGAGGAGGCCGAAGTCGACGCGATCGGCGCGGCGATGGCCGAGATCGATCCGGCCGGCGACCCGTTCGTCGCGCTCCATTGCCCCGAATGCGATCGCGAATGGGACGCACCGGTCGACATCGCCGGAGTGCTGGCGGGCGAGATCGAGGGCGCGGCCGATGCGCTGCTCGACGAGATCCACCTGCTCGCCCAGGCCTATCATTGGAGCGAGGCGGCAATCCTTGCGCTCGGCCCGGAACGGCGGCGCGCCTATCTTGCGCGGTTGCAGCAATGAGCGACATGCTCGCCCGGCTGGCGGCACGCGCCCAGGAAAGCCCGGTCGTGCTCGGCCGCCGCATCGGCTATCGCTTCGCCCCGGCGGCGGACCATCAGGAAGCCTGGCCGGGGGAAGAGGCCTGGCTGGGCGAGCAGCGGATCACCCGGCCGAGCGCGCCGGTATCGCTGCCCCATGCCAGCGCCGGCGACATGGCGGGCGAGCCGCATCCAGGGCCGGCGACTCCCCCTGCCGAGGCTGGCCCTGCCGAGGCTGGCCCCGTCGCGGCTGGCCCTGCCGAGGCCGGCGACATGCCTGCGGAACGGCCCGCCGGCCGCTCGGCACGGACATCGCGGACAGGCGCGGGCGATACCGCCGGCGCGATGCTTCCGGTCGCGTCCCAGGCATCGGCCCGGCGCTTCGGCACGAGCGCCGCCGGGCTCGACACCGCGCCAGGCGAAAGCGCGCCGATCCTGCAGGCGATGGCGCCGGAGGCTCCGGCGATGACGGTGGCGCCCATCCTGCCAGCGCGAACGCCCCCCAGTAGCGAACCCTCCGCCCGCGTGCCCGCACCGTCGGCACGGGGGGCAGCGCCGGCCGCCCCGGCGGATGCGGTGCCGCCGGCTGCCGCGCAAACGACCCCGGGTACCGAGCCATCCGCGAATGCCCCCGCCACCAATGCCATCGCGCGCGCCACAGCGGCGGTTTCCACACCAACGGCGGGAGTCCGGGCCGATGCGCCCAGCCTGCCCGCCCCCGCGCCGGTAGCCGTTCCCTCCGCCGTGCCTGCGCCCACGCCGGTCGCGCAGCGCAAGGCCGACGCTTCCGCGCGGCCTATGGCGGAACCGGCGCAGCCGGCGTCGCCCATGCGCGCGGCTATGATTACGAAGGGAGGCAGCCTGCCTATGGGCGGCGCGGCCGAGACCAGCCTTGCCGCCCCGGCCCGCGCGCTTCGCGATATGCCCGAGACGCCTGGCGCGGCCGAGGCATCCCCTTCGCCAGCGGGAGAAGCCCGCGCTCCCCTGCCTCCGGCCAAGGCGCCGGTCTCACCGGCACCCTCCGGATCACGCCGTGCCGCGGCGGTTCAGCCAGGCAAACCCTCGATCGTCGGGCCCGAGGCGGAAGCGGGAACGCCGATCGCTTCGGCCCGCCGGCCGGCGGCCACCGATCCTGCTCCGTTCGAAGCCATGGCGCGGACGGTGTCCGGCCCCATCGCACCGACCGCCGCGAGCGATCCGATGGCGCCGCCGCGCGATGCACACGCTGCGATCGCGACGCCTGCCACCAAAGCCGCATCGCGGCCCGGAGCAGCGCCCCCGTCGATGCCCGCAGCGGCTCCGGCCTCGCCTGCCGCTCCGGCCAGGGAGCGGCGCACCGCCCCGTCGCAGCGCACGGCCTCGGGCGCTGCGTCACTGCCTCCGGCACGCTCCCGCGAAACCGGGGAACCGGCCGAGCCGCACGGCACCGCAACGCCTGCCCCCCGCATGCCGGCGCGTGTGCCGACCGCTGCTCCGCCTGCGATCGCGGGACGGACGGCGCCCCCCGGACCCTCCGGTGAACCGCGAGCACTTCCCGGCGCGCTCCCGGCAACGGCAATGGCCGCACTGACGGCTCCGCCATCGGCCCCGGCGCGCCCGGCCCGAGACGGGCAGGCGCAGGATCGCGGCACCCGGCGCGAGGGACGATCCGCGCCCGAACGACGTGAAGCGGAGACGGCGCTTCCCACCACCGAAACGCGCCACGTGCTCGCGCCCGCGCGCGTGCACGATGGTCCGGCGGTGCCGCCGCGCGCAGCGACGACGCGATCGGTGGCGGCGGAAGTCGTGCCGTCGCCCCGGCCCGAACGCCGGCCCCCGCCTCCCGCGCAAGCTTCGGGCGATATCCGCATCGATATCGGCCGCATCACGATCGACCTGCCGCGCCCGCGCACGCCGCCCGCGCGCCCGCAACCACCGCCGCTCAAGGCCAAGCCGCGCGGAGGGCCAGACGCATGAATTCCAGCTTCTCGATCGCCGCCTGCACCGTGGCGATCGCCGACCGGCTGCACATGTTCATCGGCGACGCGGTGCCGGGCGCGCGCGTGACCACGCTCAATCCGGGCTCCGAGGCGCTGCGCACCGGCGATCCGTTCGTGAACCTCTATCTGTTCCGCACCACCCGCAACGGGTTCGTCTCGAACAACGACCTGCCGACGCGCGGGCCGCTCGGCGGGGCGAAGAACTCGCCGGTGCTCAAGCTCGACCTCGACTATATGATCACCTTTTTCGGCGACGACGCGCGGCTCGATCCGCAGCGGCTGCTCGGGCTGGTCGCGGGCGGGCTCAATGCCGAGCCCTATATCCCGCGCGACATGCTGCGCGCGGCGGTGGCGAGCACGCCCTGGCTCAGCGGCGGCGGCGACGGCAGCCAGGAGCTGCCGCGCGACGAGATCGTGGTCACGCCGCTCAACATGGCGCCGGATGCGATGGCGCGGCTGTGGTCCGAGTTCGTCAACGTCCCCTATCAGCTCACGCAGCTCTACACGGCGATGCCGATCGCGATCGAATACCGGCTGCCGGTCCAGCCCGTGCTGCCCGTGCGCCGCATCGGCCTGCGCGCGCTGCCGTCGCGCTCGATCGTGATCATCGACCTTGTCGACGCCGCCAATCCGGACCTGCCGATCTCGGGCGGCTGCACGCTGGCGATCCGCACGCCCAATCCCGCTCAGCCCGGTCTCTCGGTGCTGCTGAACGGTATCGCGGCAAAGGATGTGACCAGCGGCTTCGACGCACAGGGCCATGCCGCGCTGCTCGTTCCGTTGACCGGCGCGCAGCCCGCGCCGCTCGCCTTCGGGAACCTCATCGTCAAGCTGGTGAAGCATGGCCCGGACGGCAAGGGCATAGAAGCGGAATCCCCCGCTTTCGCGGCGAGCATCGTGCCAGGCTTCACCGGCGCGCCCTCCATCGGCGCGGACGGCAGGCAACTGGACTTCGCGATGGCGCTGGCCGTGCCCGCCCAGGCGAGCGCGACGGCGCTCCTCTTCGCGCGCGGCGCGAAATCGACCTCGTACAAGATCCCCTGCCTCCCCCGCGCCGATGCGGCGACCGCGCTGGCCGCGCCGCTCATGGGCGTTGCTCCCGGGGAATATCTGGTCAGCATCGAGATCGACGGCGTCGCCAGCCTGCTCGACTGGGAGGACGGCGCCTATACGGGCCCGCGCGTCACGGTGCCGGGGAGCTGATGATGGCGGAGATCCCTCATGTCGCCCGCCTGCAGGACGCGGTCACCGCCGTCGAGCGCATGCTCGAGGATTATGCGCGCACCCGCTCGCGCCCCGGCCTGCGCCACGAGCCGTCGCAACCGCAGGAGGCCGGGCTCGGCGAACCGGTCCCCGGTTCGGCGTTCGACGCGCTGGCAAGCTGGTTCTCGCTCACCGCCTTCGAGCAGGGCGTGGTCGCGCTGGCCGCCGGCTTCGAGATCTCGCCCGACATCGCCAATCTGTGCGCGCTCGCCCAGGGCGATCCCGCGACCCCCTATCCGACGACGCTCCTCGCGCTCGCCATATTCGCCGATCTCGAGGGCGCGTCCCAGGCCGCGTTCGCGCCTTCGGCCCCGCTTCGATACTGGCAGCTGATCAAGGTGGAAGGCACCCAGCCGGGAAGCCGCCTCCAGCAACGCTTCGTCATGCCGGACGCAGTGCTGTCGTTCCTCGTCGGCCAGCCCGTGCTCGACGACGCCCTTGCCGACATCATCCGCCCGCTCGACCTTGCGCCACAGCTGCCAGCGGACGGCGCCCTCGCGCACCGGCTCGCGCGGACCGTCCACGCATCGGGCATGGATGCCACGCTGCACCTCGCCGCCGAACCGAGCCGCCGCGCGCTCGGCGTGGCGGCAGGCGCCGCGGCGGCCCTCGGCCTCCTGCCCTTCCATCTGCCGCTCGCCCGCCTCACGCCGGAGACGGAGCGCGACGGCTTTTTCCGACTGTGGCAGCGCGATCGCCTCGCGCTGCGCGGTGCGCTGCTCCTGTCCTTCGAGGAGCCGCCGGGCGAGTTCCAGCTGAGCGCGATCTGCCGGCTGATCGGCGAAGGCACCGGCCCGCTGTTCCTGATCGGCGCGGCGGGCCAGGCCATTGCCGAGCGGGCGCCCGGTGCGGTGATCCGCATGTCCCTGCCCAAGACCGACCCGCATGAGGTCGCCGACCATCTCGCCGCCAAGCTGGGCCAGGATGCCACGCCGGCGCTGCGCGACATCGCCGCCCGCTTCCGCCTGCCCCTGCCGACGCTGGAGAGCTGCGCCACCGTGGCGCGCACCAAGGCGGAGGAGACCGAGGCGCCGGCATCGCAAACGGCGATCCTGGACGAGATGCTGCCGCTGCTCCGCGATCAGGTGCGCGAAGCCATGAGTGGCCTCGCCGATCCGGTGCCGGTGCGGATGACGCTGGACAACCTCATCCTGCCCGAGGCCGCGCGGGCGGTATTGGGCCAGATCATCGCCCGCCAGCGCAACCGGGCGCGCGTGATGGAGGAATGGGGATTCGCCGAAGCGGGCGGCGGCGCGCAGGGCATGAGCGTGCTGTTCGCCGGCCCCAGCGGCACCGGCAAGACGATGGCGGCGGAGGCGCTTGCGCATGCGTTGTCGCTCGACCTGTTCCGGGTCGACCTGTCGCGGATCGTCGACAAATATATCGGCGAGACCGAGAAGCGGCTCGCGGCGCTGTTCGACGCCGCCGACATGACCGACGCGATCCTGCTGTTCGACGAGGCCGATGTGCTGTTCGGCCGGCGAACCGAAGTGAAGGATTCGCACGATCATTACGCCAATCTCGAAGTCGGCTATCTGCTCCAGCGGATCGAGGCGTTTCGCGGGATCGCGGTGCTCACCACCAACCTGGCGAACGCGATCGACGATGCGTTCGCGCGCCGCTTCGCCTTCAGCCTGCATTTCGAATTCCCCTCGCTCGACGAGCGCCAGCGTATCTGGCGGGGTGCCTTCCCGGCGGCGGCGCCGGCCGCCGGGCTCGATTGGGACCGGCTCGCGCGGCTGACGCTCACCGGCGGCCAGATCCGAGTCGTCTCGATCAACGCGGCGATGCTCGCCTCGGAAGAGGAGACCGCGATCTCGATGGGCCATATCGCCCGCGCGCTGGAAAGCGAATATGCCAAGCAGCGTCGGCGCGTGCCGCCGGCCGAGCTCGCGGACTGGCCGGCATGACCCGCCCGCCGCGCCCGCCCGCAAATCTCTCCGCGCCGATCGACGCGGCCATCTCCCGCGACCCGCGCGTGCGCGCCGCGCTGGCCCGGCTCGATGCCGGGCAGCGCGATCATGTCCGCCGCGCGATCGCCCAGGCGATCCGGGTAAAGCTGCGCGAACGCGGAGGCCCGCAATGACGCCCTATCCCAACAGCCCGCACATCCTGAAGGCCGCCCTGATCAGCATGGGCGGCACCATCCCCGTTCCCCGGCTGATCCTGCTGCAATATAATCCCGCCGAGCTCACCCGGCAGCTCCATCCCGATTTCGAGAAGACGGGGGACACGCCCACCGGGACCAACCTGCTCGCCGGCCCCGCGGTCGAGACGATCCAGATGACCGCGCGGATCAGCGCGGTCGACCAGCTCGAGAGCAACGACGCGACGGCGATGGCGTTCGGCATCCATCCCCAGCTCGCCACGCTGGAGATGATGCTGTTCCCGACGACCAGCTCGATCGTGCAGAGCCTCGCCCAGATGGCGCTCGGCGTGCTCGAGATCGTGCCGCCGGAATCCCCGCTCACCGTGTTCGTCTGGGGTCCGCAGCGCGTGATGCCCGTTCAGATCACCAGCTATAGCGTCACCGAGACGATGCACGACACGCGCCTGAACCCCATCGACGCGAATGTGACGATGGATATGAAGGTGCTGACCTATCAGGACTTTTCGCCGAGCCAGACCGGCTTCTACCTCTATCTCGCCAATCTCGCCGAGCGCGAGCTGATGTCGGCGGTGGGCACGGTGCAGAGCGGAGCCAGCATCATTTCGGGGGCGCTCTCGCTATGAACGGCCGCCGGCTCAGCCGCTACCCGACGCAGATCGAACATGCCGCCCCCGGCAAGCTGGTTCGCGTCCGCACGCGCCATGTGCCCGCGGCATCGTCCGCCACGTCCGGCGCCGATGCCGCGACGGACGCCGAGGATGCCGTTCCCTATCTCGCGCGTTCCATCCTGCCGCTTGCGACGACGTTCCAGCCCCAGACCAGCTACACGATCCAGGCCGGCGACCGGCTCGACAATATCTCGGCCAGGCTGCTCGGCGATCCCCTGCTCTACTGGATGCTGCTCGAGGCGAACAATGTCAGCGACCCCGCGACGCTGTGCGCGGTGCCGGGACGCAAGATCATCGTTCCCGCCGTGGTGGGCCAGGCCAATGATCCGTTCGACCAGCCCAAGGCCTCGCGCCGCGGCACCGCCGCCGCGCCCATTGACCAGACCGACGACCGCGAGGAGAGCCCATGAGCTTTCCCGTCGGCATCCAGCTCGCCGTGCTGGCGGGCACCCAGGAGGTCCCCACTCCGATCGGGCCCGGGCTGGCCGATCTGCTGATCGAGGCCGAGGTTACCGAAGTCGCCGACGGCCAGGCGGCATTCCGCCTCACCTTCGGCGCGCAGCGGACCGACAATGGCAAGGGCATGCAGGTCCAGGTGCTCGCCGACGGGCGCCTCTCCACGGGCAATCGCGTGCTGATCATGGCGATGCAGGCCGCGCTGCCGACGGTGCTGATCGATGGGCTGATCACCGATATCTGGCTCGATCCCGCGCGGAATCCGAACCAGAGCCGGGTCGTGATCAGCGGCGCGGACCTGAGCGTCGCGATGGACCTGACCGAGAAGATCCGCGGCTATCCCGACATGGACGACGAACTGATCGTGCTCGAGATCCTGGCCCAATATGAGCGGTTCGCGATCGTCCCGGAGACGATCCCGCCGGTCGAGGCCGATTTCCCCACGATCGTCCAGCGCACGCCGATCCAGTACGGCACCGATCTGGAGTATCTCTATACGCTAGCGAACCGATATGGTTATGTGTTCACGCTGCGCCCGGGCCCGGTGCCGCTCACCAACACCGCCTATTGGGGCCCGCCCAAGCGCGTCGGCATCCCCGCGCCCGCGCTCACCGTCGGCAACAGCACTTTCGCCAATGTCGACCAGCTGACCTTCACGCAGGACGGCCGCTCCGCCTTCCAGGTCTCGGGCCTGATCCCGGGGCCGCTCGAGGCCACGCCGGCATTGCCGGTGATGGCGCTCGAGCCGACGCTCCTGCCGCCGCTCGCGCTCAAGAGCCCGTTCCCGATCTCCTCGCTGCTCGGCATGAAGCTGCCGGCCGGATCGGACGGGTTCGACGAGATCCGGGCGATGGGCTTCGCGCAGGGGCGCGTCAACCGGTCGTCCACCACCGTGGCCAAGGCCGAGGGGGAGCTCAACGTCGAGAAGTACGGCTCGATCCTGCGCGCCGGCGGCCTTGTCGGCGTGCGCGGCGCGGGCACCACCTTCGACGGCAACTGGAGCGTTGCCGAGGTGCATCACAAGCTCAAGCGGAACGAATATAAACAGGCATTCAAGCTGGAGCGCGACGGCACCGATCCCCTGTTGCCGGTGGTCGTACCATGAGCGCGCGGCACGGCCAGGGAGGCAGGGATGAAGCAGTTCTGGGGCAAGTATCGCGGCGTCGTCGTCGACAACGAGGATCCGCTGATGCTCGGCCGGCTGCAGGTGCTGGTGCCGATGGTGCTCGGCGAAGTGGCGACGGCATGGGCGATGCCCTGCGTTCCCTATGCCGGGCTGCAGGTGGGCTTCTACATGATGCCGCCGGTGGGCGCGGCGATCTGGGTCGAGTTCGAAGGCGGCGACCTCGACTATCCGATCTGGGCGGGCTGTTTCTGGCGCGAGGGCGAACGCCCGATCGAGGCGGAGCTGCCGACGATGCGCATGATCCAGACCAGCTCGGGCAAGCTGCTGTTCAACGACCTGCCCGGCGAGGGCGGCTTCACGCTGACGGTGACCGATCCCGCAGTGGCGGTGCCGGTGGTGGTGAGCGGATCGAGCACCGGCGTGGTGATCAGCCTGGCGGAAATCCGCATCACCATGAACGAATCCGGCGTCAACATCCTTGCCGAGCCGGGCACGCTGGCCGTGACCATGGAAGGCTTCACGATCGCGCACGGCTCGGCGATGGTGGGCGGCGTCGAGCCCGAGGTCTCGATCAACGAGGGCGGGCTCACGGTGCTGTAGCCGCATCGATGGCGGGCAGCGGGCGGGAGGTGCGCGGATGACGGGCTATCTGGGCTTTCCCTATCAGATCGACGGATCGGGGCAGACCGCGACCACCGATCTCCCGACCTATGTGCAGAACCTGATCCTGCTCGTCTTCGAGACCAATCCGGGCGAACGCGTCAATCGCCCCGATTTCGGTGCCGGCATGCGCCAGCTGGTCTTCGGGGGCATGGACGCCGCGCTGGCCAGCGCGGCCGAGACGCTGGTGCGCAGCAAGCTGATCCAGTTCCTGGGCGACGCCATCTCGATCAACACGCTGACCGTGACGATGGGCAACGAGACGGTGACCGTCGACCTGACCTATTTCGTCACGCATACCCAGACCACGGCGGGCACGTCGATCACGGTGCCGCTGCCCGGCTACAGCGCGACGCCGCAGGGCGGCAGCACCACCGCCACCGCTTCGATTCCGGATTATTGAGCGATGGCGGACGACACCCAGCCCACCGTCGTGCATTCGGTGCAGAGCGCAGGCTCGCTGCAGCTGGTGGTGCAGGTTTCCCCGGCATCGGCGATTCCGGCCGCGCAGGTACGGGCCGCCGCTATCGCGATGGACGCGGTCACCGGCGACCCCGCGCCGGCCACGCTGCCCGCGCCCGCCCCCGCGCCCGACACGCCGCCGGTCACGATCGCCGACCTGTTCGGCACGCCGGCCGAAGTGGTGCGGGTCCATGCGCTCGACGCGGATACCGGGCTTCTCCACATCCAGGCGATCCCGCCCCCGGCCGATCCCGCGGCGGACGCACCCGCCTATCGGCTCACCATCGGCGAGGTCTCGACCTGGTTCGCGCCCGAATCCAAGGCCAATGTCGCCACGCCGAGCCGGCCGGTACAGGCGCCCCCCGGCCAGGCCGCGATCAACTATCTCGGCCGCGACTATGCCGCCTTCACTTCGCTGATGCGCTCGCGCGTGTCGCAGATCGTGCGCGACGATTCCGCCTGGGCGCTCGATCATCCCGCCGATCCGATGACGACGCTGATCGAGGCGCTCGCCTATGCCGGGGACCATCTCTCCTTCCGGCAGGATGCGGCCGGCACCGAATCCTATTTGCCCACCGCACGCCACCGCCTCTCGCTGCGCCGGCATGCCCGGCTGCGGGACTATGGCGTCAATGACGGGTGCAACGCGCGCACCGCCCTCGTCTTCACGGTGAAGAGCAACGGCGTGATCCCCGCCGGGCTGCAGGTGGTGACCCAGCAGCCGGGCATCATGACCATGAACCTGGCGGCGACGCAGGACCTGGCGGCGAGCACCACCGTGTTCGAGACCATGGCCGATCTCCCCGTATCGCTGCTGCGCAACAACCTTGCCTATCCGCTGTCGCGCTCGGCCGCCTACACCTTGCCCCAGGGCGCCATCCAGGCGCAGCTCAACACCACTCAGACCGGCCTGGTGCCCGGCCAGCTGGTCGCCTTCGTCCAGACCGCGGCGCCCGCCGGCGTCGCCCAGCCCTTCGGCGCACAGGTCGTGCGGCTGATCAAGGTCGAGCTGCTCCCCAACGGCAACAACCCGCCCTATGCCACCATGATCACCTGGCATCCCGAGGACGCGCTCACCAAGCCGCTGACCATGGCCGTGCAGAACCAGACGGGCATGGTGCAGCTCTACGGCAATGTCGGGCTGGCCGATCATGGCAGGACGATCGCCGTGACGCCGATGCCCGATACGGCGCCTGCCGGCCGCGTCTATCGCCCGATCATCGAAGTGGAGGACCCGGTGTCGGCGGCGCCGATGCCCGCATCGGTGGCGGCGTTCGACGGATCGCAGGACATCGCCGAGGCCGCGCTGCTGGTGCCCTCGGCCAAGGCGAGCCTCGCTCCCGATCCGGGGCAGGCGAATCTCTGCGTCAAGATGCTGGGCGAACGGCCCGGCATGGCCAAGGTCGCCGATCTATGGACCGCTAGGCAGGACCTGATGAGCACGCCGCCGGCGGGGCGCGCTTTCGCCGCCGCTCCCGAGGACGGCTATGGCGGCAACCGGCGTCACCTGTTCCTGCGCTTCGGCGACGGGGCCCAGGGCGAGGCACCGGCGCCGGGAACGACGTTCACCGCCACGGTGCGCGTCGGCGACGGGCAGAGCGGCCGGGTGCGCGCGAACGCGCTGGTCCAGATCGTGGGTTCCACTCCGATGATCAGCTGGGTCTCCAACCCCCTGCCCGCGACGCCCGGCCAGCCGGAGCTGAACGAAAGCGTCCGCCTGTTCGCGACGACCAGCTTCCGCACCAACCTGCGCGGCATCGATCCGGACGATTGGGAACGGCTGGCCCAGAGCGATCCGCTGGTGACCGAGGCCGATGCCCGGCTGGTCGACGGCTATGCGCCCTGCATCGTGGGCATCGCCACCACCACCACCACGCCCGACGGCTATACCTATCCGATCGCCAAGGCCCGGCTGATGGAATATGCCGTGCTCGGCGCGCCGCCGACGATCGAGCAGGAAACCGACGTGCCGATCAACGTCTCGCTGGTCGTCTATTGCTCGAGGAACGCCAATATCGGTGCCGCGCGCGAGCGGTTGCTGCGGCGGATCGGCGCCGGCGCGAAGACCGATGGCGGCCCGGCCCATTTTCACCCGACCGCCTGGCCGCTCGGCCGGCCGGTGGTGCTCGCCGATCTGATCGCCCTGCTGGGCGCGGATCCGACGGTGTCGCTGGTCGTCAGCGATCCGGCGATGGATCCGCGCGTGGTGTTCCAGACGGTGAGCGGCCGCGACAACACCGCGGACAACATCAAGGCCGGCCGGATCAGGATCGGCTCGAACGAGCGCGCGCGCGCCGGCAATGACAGCTTCCATCCCGAGCTCGGCATCGTCCGGCTCTTCGTGGCGGCGGCGAAATGAGCGGGAGCGGGAGCGGCCCCGACGACGAGATCTCGGCCGGGCTGGGCGACTATGCCAGCTTCAAGCAGGAGATGCTCGACCTGATCCCGCGCGTGGTAGTCAACAGCGGCGGGGAATCGGTCTCGCAGCCGCTGGCGCGGCTCGACCGCAATGTCCCCACCGATCCCACGCTGGCGCTGGTCGATGCCTTCGCCGAAGTGGCGGACGTGCTTTCCTTCTATCAGGATCGCGTGCTCAACGAGGGCTATCTCTCCACCGCGATCGAGTATCGCAGCCTCGCGCTGATCGGACGCGGGCTCGGCGAGACCACCGGCATGCATATCGGCGCGACGGCGGAGATCGCGGTGTTCGCACAGCCGGGCGATCCGGTGATCGTGCCCAAGGGCTCCGCGATCCAGGCCACGCCCCCCGCCTCGCGCGGATCGAACAGCGCGGCGACAAGCGGCCCGACCGGAAGCAGCGCCACCGCATCGACGGCCACGAGCAACCAGGCCACGGCAACCACACCCACCACCGCCGCCAGTTCCGGTAGCGCGGCGGCCGTCGCGGCGGCACCGGTATTCGAGACCGCGTCGCAGCTTACCGCCGTCTCGTCGCTCAACCAGCTCACGCCCCTGCAGACGCGCCCGGCCTGGGTCACCGCGGACGCGACCGAATTGCTGCTCGCCGGCACCGGGCTCGGCCTGCAGGTCGGCGACTTCCTGCTCTACAAGCGCGTCGACCCGGCACCGATCCAATGGGTGCGGCTCACCGTGTTCTCGGTCAGCGAGAACCATGTCCTCTCGACCACCACGATCGGCATCGGCGCGCCGATCGGCGAGCAATGGGCGGCGAGCGGCGCCACCGACCCGCTGCCGCCGAACGAGGCCAACGGGCTCGAGCTCTACGCCTTTGATCTCACCTGCCGGCTGTTCGGCTACAACGCGGCGTCCTGGTCGTCTCAATCGGCGGCGGTGCAGCGCGCCAACACGCCGACCGGCATGGTCCCGTCCGAATTCTCCGAATGGCCGGGCTATGCCATCGACCTGAACCAGCTCGATCTCCAGGCGGTCTATCCGAAGGTGCTGCCCGGCAGCCAGTTCCTGCTCGAGACGCCGGAGGACAAGACGCTCGGCATCATCGACGCGGTATCGCGGCAGAACATCTCCGAATTCAACATGTCGGGCCAGGTCACCCAGGTCGAGCTGGCGCCCGATCCCGCCACCCTGCCCACCGGCTCCGCGCTGATCCCCTCGCGCATGGGGCACAGCGCCACCACGCTCAGCGATGGCCGGGTGCTGCTGGTCGGCGGCATCGGCGTGCAGGGCGTGCTCGACAGCGTCGAGATCTACGATCCCGCCACCCAGCTCGTCAGCCAGATCGACCCGCTTCCCGAGCCGCGCGCGCTCCACACCGCCACGCTGATCGACGGGAAGGTCTATCTCGCCGGCGGCGTGATGAAGGACTGGTCGCTGGCGACGGATCTGCTCGTCCTCGATCCCACGTCCATGCGCTTCAGCGCGATCCCGAACGTCACGCTCGCGATCCCGCGCGTGGGCCATGCGGCCACGCTGCTCCCCAACAACCGCATCATGCTGAGCGGCGGCCTGACCCAGGCGTCGAACGATGCGCACGACAAGATCGAGGCGCTGTTCGCGGTATTGGAAGCCACCAAGTCCGTCGCCGTCTTCGATCCCGTTGCCGCCGACTGGCAGCCCTGTGCCGATCTTGCCCGGGCGCGGGCCGGGCACAGCGCGACCGTCTGCCCGGTGGTGAAGAATACGGCCGATGGCGGCGGGCCGGCGGTGCCGCCGGTCGCCAACACCGTGATCTTCGTCGGCGGGCATGACGGCGGCGCCGCGCCGCCGGGCTTTTCGGGCGCGGGCGCTGCCATCGGCACGGTGTGGGACGATGCCGAGGTCACCAATACGACCGACTGGCAGCCGACCGGCACGCTCTATCCGATCCCGCCGGGCCAGGGAGGCACGCAGGGCCGCTACGACCAGGTCGCGGTGGCGCTGCCCAACAACATGGGCTTCCTGATAACCGGCGGCCAGTCCGCGACCGGGCCGGTGGGCGAGGACTGGCTGATCGGCGCCTTTGCCGCGTATCAGGCCGATGGCAGCATCGATGCGGTGCCGACCTTCGTCGTCGCCCCGCCGCTGAGCGAAGCCCGCTCCAACCATGCCGCTGCGCTGCTGCCCGGCAGCAAGGTCGCGGTCGCGGGCGGCGTCGCGGGCACCAGGGTGCTTGCCACGGTCGAGACCTTCGCGGTGAGTCCGGGCGTGAGCATTCCCTTCAACGGCGGCAAGGTGCTGGCGCCCAGCATCGTCGGCGCGCCGCTGCCCAATCCACAGGGCTATCCCGCCTTCGCCGCGCTCGCCCAGGACTTCCTGCTGCTCACCGGCGGCATCTCGGCGCTGCCCGCCGAGCCCGACACCCCGCCCACCTATACCGGCGCCGTGGTCGCGCTCGATGCCGATGTCGGCACGTTCCAGACGCTGCCCGGACCAGTGCTGACCACGCCGTTCACGCTCGCGCCGACCGGCACGATCCTCCTCGCCGACGGCACGATCCTAATCGTCGGCGCAACCCAGCCGGAGCCCTTTCCGCAGCCCACGACGAGCATGACCGGCTTCGCCTGGACCTTCGACCCGACCACCGGCCTGTCGACCGCGGCCGGCGCGCCCATCGCGCCGCGCATCGGCGCGACGCTGTCGCTCCTCGCCAACGGCACCGTCCTCTATGCCGGCGGCTACGGCCTGGGCGATGACGGCTATGCCGTGCTCGATACCGCCGAGGTCTATGATCCCAAGAGCCGCACCTTCCGCAAGGTAGGCAACAAGATGACGACGCCGCGCTGCGGCCACAGCGCGACCGTGCTGACCGACGGCTCGGTGCTGCTCGCGGGCGGCTTCGCCGTTCCGCCGATCACCTATGATGTGCCTGGCCTCGAGGCGATCTACGTGCCCTCGCTCCATACGGCCGAGACCTTCGCCACCGCCACCCAGACCTTCACTGCGATCACCACCGTGCTCGACAAGGGCTTCGCCCTGCACTCGGCAACGCTGCTCGCCAATGGCGATGTGCTGATCGCCGGCGGTTTCAGCGCATTCCAGTCCGAGGCACCGTTCGACGAGATCCAGATCTGGCCGATCACTCAGGCCGCGGTGTTCAACATCGCCGCCCAGGCCTTCGCGACCATCGCGGACATGCCGGTGCCGCGCGCGATGCATTCGGCAACACTGCTGCCCGATGCCCGGGTGCTGATCGCCGGGGGCGCGACCGACTGGACCATGGAGCCCAGCGCCAGCAGCGTCCTGTTCGATCCCACCAGCTTCGCCTTCTCCGCCGGTCCCATGCTCGCCGCCGCACGCCGGTCGCAGGGAGCGGTGCTCGTCGAGCAGGGCGTGCTGATGCTGGGCGGCGACACCAATTCGACCTATGAGACCAATTCGACCTATGAGATCGTGCCCCCGAACGGCGGCGGCGCCCAGCCGGTCTATCCGCTGCCGATCGTGCTGCCGTCCCCGGGCTATCCCAATCTCGTGTCGCTCACCGAGGGGGTGAACCCGATCCCGCTCGCCAATCACGGCGTCTATGCCTTTGGCGGCCAGGTCGACGGCAACGGCAATTCGACCTGTACCGCCGTGCTCTATGTCGAAGCGCCGCCGCCGGCGGATTCGGACGCCCGGCGCCAGGCGCTGGTCTATACCCAGAGCCAGCAGCTGAGCCTCGCGCCGCCGATCGACGACGCGCCACTGCCCGGCAACACGCCGACGCCGGGCCATCCGGCCGTACCGGACGACACGCTGGTGCTCACCGGCCTGATCGATCAGATCGTGGTCGGCCAGGCGCTCCTGCTCGCCGGCAACCCGCCGCTTGCGACGACGGTGGGCAAGGTATGGCCGATCGGCGCGCCGGCCGCGCTGGCGGAAGGCACGCTCGTCATGGTCTACGGGCCCATCCCGCAGGGCAGCGCGAACCAGGACGGGAAATGGTGGTGGGCCAACATCCCCGACATCGGCAACCTCTCGCTCCAGACCGATCCGGCGGGCGAGCCGCCCTCGGACTTCGCCTATCTCTCCGGCAACGGCACCACGATCGGCAACGTCTCCTCGGAGCAGCTCGCGCTGTTCACCCGCCCGGTCCAGAGCGAGGCGGTGACCGTGAAGGCGATCGCGAAATCGTCCGGCGACAATACCACCACGCTGACGCTGCAGGAGCCGCTGCGCTACCTCTATGACCGCACGACCACCACCGTGTACGGCAATGTGGTGGAAGTGACCCAGGGGAGCACCGTCGCGGGCGAGGTGCTCGGAAGCGGCGACGGGCAGAAGCCGTTCCAGCAGTTCCTGCTCAAACAGGCCCCGCTGACCTGGCTCGAGGAGGCCGACGGGTCCATCGCGCCGCAGCTCAGCGTGACCGTGAACGGCGCGGTCTGGCAATGCGTCGAGGCGCTGGGCAGCACCGGCCCCGATGCGCGCGCCTATCAGCTCACCCAGGATGCCCAGGGCCGCGCGCAGATCACCTTCGGCGACAGCGTCCACGGGCTGCGACCGCCAACGGGCACGGACAACATCGTCGCCACCTATCGCGTCGGCGCGGGAGTGAACGGCAATGTCGCCGCCGGGAGCATCACGCGTGCGCCAATGGGTGTGGGCGGGATCAAGAGCGTGCTCAATCCGGTCGCCGCGAGCGGTGGGATCGGCGCGCCGCCGCGCAGCGCGCTACGCGACCTGATTCCGACGGGCGCCCAGGATCTGGGACGGATCGTCACGCGCCAGGACATGGTCACCTTCGTCCTCAACCGTCCCGAAGTGAGCGCGGCGGTGCTCACCGTCGCCCAGGGCGACGGCACCCTCCCGCGGGGCCGCCACTCGGTCTTCCTGCTCACGCTCGCCGCGCCCGACAATGCGGTGCCGGACATGGCGTCGCCGGCATTCAAGTCGCTCTCCGCCGCCGTCGACGCGGCCCAGGCAACCAGGCTCGACATTCGCCTGCTTCCCTTCGAGCCGCTGCCGTTCAAGGTGCAGGGCTGGTTCACCGCCGCTACGGGAGCGGACATCCATGCGATCCAGCAATCGATCAGCGATGCGCTTCGGGCAGCCTATGCGCTGCCGGCGATGGCGTTCGACGAGCCGGTCCGGGCCAGCGAGATCATCCGCATCGTGGAAGGCGTCAACGCCGTGACGAAAGCCGGTGTCGACAAGCTCTGGGCCCCCACCGAATCGGGCGGCTCCTCCGGCGCGCCGGACCAGCAGGTGCTGGCACCCAAGCCCGCCCAGCTCGATCCGGTGACGGGCGCGCAGATCCTGTACATCAGCGCCGATGCCGACGCGGTGACCTTCACCGAGCGGACGGGGGGCAAGCAATGAGCGACGACACCGAAGGCGCGCCGATCCCCGATGCGCTCTACGACCTGCTGCCGCCGATCTTCCGCATGGCGGACATCACGCAAGGCTATCCGCTGCTCGCGTTGTGCAAGGTCTTCGACCATGTGCGCGAGCAGATCGGCGATTCGGTCCGCGAGCTTGAGGACGACTGGTTCATCCAGACCTGCCCGCTCCATCTCGTGCCCTATGTCGCTGCCCAGCTCGGCCTCGAGGTGGCGCAGCCGGTGCGCCCCGAGCATCGCGCGCTGGTCGCCGACGCGCTCGGCTTCCGGCGGCGCAAGGGCATCGCCAGCGCGATCCCGCGCCGGGTGCGCGACGGCAGCGGCTGGTATTCGATCTACGCCCCGAACGAGACGACCCCGTCCGGAAGCTGGCCGCTTCCCGATGCCGCGCCCTCGCCCACCCCCACGCCTGGCCCCACACCCACACCGCCCTCGGCCTCGCCCGAACCCGAAGGCGAACCGGAGGATCCGTCGCGCACCTCGGTGGGCCTGTTGCGGGTCTGGCGGCTGCCCAGCTTTGCGATGACCGGCATCACCCCCATGGGCACGTCGACGCCCCGCCTATCTCACTTCAACCCGCTCGCGCTCACGCAACCGCTCTACAATCTCGCCAATGCGCCGCTCGATTGGGTCGCCGCGCCGCCGGTCACCGCGCTGCCGGTCCGCCTCACCACACAGATGCTGGCGGCCGACCTGGAACAATATAACCGGATCTGGACGACGCCGGGCACCGGGCCGGCAAGCTCGATGCTCTATGGCTCGGCACGCGGCTTCGTGATCCGCTACAAGCCGAAGAGCACGTCGGATTGGATTGCGCTGGGGGCGGATGGCGTGCGGGCGATGCCGCTCGACATCGGCGCGATTCAGCCGCCCGCGCCGGACTATCCGGTGCTCGAAGGCGGCTCGATCAACCTGCAGTCGATCACCGCGCAGACCAGCACGCTCAACCTGAATTATGGTGACGCATCCGCCGTGCTCGCGATGGACGTGCCCGCCAACCCCGCGATGAGCCAGTTGCTCGAGCTGCTCCAGAACGCGATCGCCACTTGCCCGGTGAAGGCCGGCACCCAGGTGACCGAGGCGGACGTGCGCGCGCTGATCTGCGGATCGCTGGGCAATACGCTGCTGATCGTGCCGACGGTGCCGACCGCATCGCTCTCGTTGCTGACGGCACCGTCGAGCACGGATCCCCTGCTGCTCAGCGGCAGCGCACGCACGGGCATCGCCGCAGCCACGCTGCCGCTCGACCAGAAGCGGCTCGACCTGCTCAATGACGCGGCGCCCGGCACGGTGATGACCTTCACCACGCCGACCGGAAAGGTGCTGAACGTCAGCCTGCCCTTCTCGCCGGCGGTCACCACGCCGGCCCAGGCCGAAGCGGCCTTCGCGGCGAAGCTCACCAGCTGCTTCGTCTGCCTGGTCAGCGATCGCGTGGTGATCGTGGCGCCAGCTTCGTCGCAGGCGCCGATGTCGCCGACCGCGCCGGCCTGGGAGCTGGGGCTGGTGCCCGCCGCCACCATCGACCCCGATCTCGGGCTGTTCAACTGGCCCGCGGCCTGGGCGGCTCCGGCCGCGCTGAGCGTCGACTATGGGATCGCCATGCCCGGCGCGATCGGCGGGATCGGCCTGCGTGCGTCGCTGCCTGCACCGGCGAATGCGGTGACCCTGTACGATGCGGGCAATACCGGCTGGATCGTCACTCAGCTGAGCCTGTGGGAAATGGCGCCCCAGCCCTGCACCGTGCTGGTGCTGCAATCGAGCGCGACCCGCTATCTCAATGCGCAGACCATCGTCCCGCCGCCGGGCGACAAATTGTGGATCGCCTCGGCGGCCGGCAGCCAGGCGCTGCTCTCGGTCTCCTATCCCGGCTCCTTCTCGCTGACCGGGCCCAGCTCGGGCACGCCCGGCACCTTCGGCATGTCGGCCATCCTGTTTCAGGGCGCGATCTGGCTCAACGGCGGCAATCTCGACCTCCAGCTGCTCGACATGACGCTGATCCCGAAGAGCGGCAGCGCGATCATGCCGGCGCCGCCACCTCCTCCTCCCCCACCTCCCCCACCGCCACCCACGCCTACCCCGGCACCAACCCCCACGCCGGCACCAACGCCGGCACCGGCACCCACGCCGACGCCGCCCTCCCCTCCGCTGCCGCCCCCGCCGCCGTTCAACGGCAGCGCGCGCATCGCGCTCGAGCGGACGATCGCCGCGCCGCTCGATTTCAGCCAGGTGCAGGGCGATGTCCGGTTCGACAGCTGCGTGCTGAGCCCGCTCCTCACGCCTCCGGCCGACATGGCGACGCCGGTACTCATGGTGCCGCTCGCCGCCGTGCACATCGCCCGGACGACGGTGATGGGCACGGCACAGCTCGGCGCGGGGGGAGAAGCGCTCGATTCGCTGTTCGCCGGCACGCTCACCTGCTCGGGGGCGATTACCTTCTCCAATTGCTATGCGGCCGAACTGGGCTACCTCTCCGGGGGAGGGGGAAGCGCCGCCGCCGCCGCGACCCTGGCCGCGCTGGCCGCTGCCCCGGCGACCGATCCGCCCAGCCTGATGGTGGCACGCTGCAAGAGCTGCGGGAAGATCGGCGGCGTCGGCGGCCGCAACGTGATGCTGCGCCACCTCGTGCTCGGCACGCCGGCCGACAATTACTGCGCCTGCACCGACGCCGCCGACATCGCCGTCACCGCGTGCACCACCTGCACCGACGCCGCCTGCGCCCTGACCTGCCCGGTGCGCTCGACCGGCGCCAGCTTCCAGTTCGGCACCGCGCCACCGGTCTTCGCCCCGGAAAACGCCTATCCGCTGCCCGGCTTCGCGCGCCTCGAGCCCTTTCCGCACAATCCGCGCATCATCACCGAAGGCGCGACCAACCGCGACGAGCTGGGAGCCTATAATCTGGCCGTACCGACCGCTCGGAGCACTGAATTGAAGGTCGCGCTGGAAGATGCGCTGCTCGAAGGCGTCACCCTCGACCTGCGCTACGAGAGCTGAACGCTATTTGATCCGGATGATCGGGATGAGCGCGACATAGCCCGGCGGGGGCACCGTGAACGCGCCGGCGGCAACGGTGTGATGATGGTTGCCGTCGTTCAGCCCGTCATTCTTGGCCAGCTCATAGCGCCAGGACGTGGTCGGTTGCTGCGCCTGGATGATGTTGTTCAGCACATCGTCGGACGATGACGCCGCGGTGGGCGAAGTGGCGAAGCTGCCATTCTGCCAGCCGCCGATGCCATATCCCCCGCTGTCGCCAACGGCGATATTGGCGCCCGAGCCGAGGATGAAGCGGTTGACGAGGTTCGGCAGCGCGGCGCCGTTGAACGGACTCTCCGGATCGTTGACGGTGCTCCCGTCGCACATCCGGAAGCCGGGCGGATAGACCAGCATCTTGGGCCCGGTCGGATCGTTCGGATTGGTCTGGAAGGCGGTCGGCGACGGATACCAGGAGATCACCGTGCCGACGGGCACCGCGTAGAGGATTTCCACGGGCGGCTGCGACGGAGTCGGTGTGGGGGCGGGTGTCGCCATGGCCCGGAGGCTATGGAGCGCACAGCGCGGCGGCAAGGCGAATTGCGTCCGAAAAGGCCCTATGATCGCGGCGCCCGCCGCCTTGCCATGGACAAGTTCCGGCACCGTCCATAAAGAACGCGCATCTCCCGCATCGAAAGTTGCCCGGTCCCGATGTTCCGACCCTTGTACGACTGGGTGCTGCGCATGGCGCATCACCGTCACGCGCTGCGCGCGCTGTTCACGGTCTCGTTCGTCGAGGCGAGCTTCTTTCCGATCCCGCCCGATGCGATGATGATGCCGATGGTGCTCGCCCGCCGCGATCGCGCGTTCCTGATCGCGGGCATCTGCACGCTCGGGTCGGTGCTGGGCGGCATGTTCGGCTATGCGATCGGCTATTTCCTGACCGACTTCGCGAACCAGGTGCTCGAATTCTTCAAGCACAACGCGTTCCAGGAATTCACCGAACAATACAACAAATATGGCTGGGCGATCATCCTGGTGAAGGGCGTGACGCCGATCCCCTTCAAGCTGGTGACCATCGCCAGCGGCCTGTCCCACTATCCGTTCGCGCTCTTCGTCCTGCTCGCCACGATCACGCGCAGCGCCCGCTTCTTCCTGGTCGCGACGCTGCTCAAGATCTATGGCGCGCCGGTGCAGGAGTTCGTCGAGAAACGCCTGGACCTGTTCGCCTGGGGTTTCCTCGGCCTCATCGTGCTGGGTTTCGTCGCCGTCGCGCTGTTCTGAACGGGGTGGTTTCTTTTCCTGAGCGCGCCAGCTTGCACGCCCGCTCGCAACTCGCTAGATACAGCCCCCAATCCGACAGCGTGGGTGGGTAGCGCCGGTTCCTTCGAGAAGGACCGGGCAGCGGACCCGTGCCCCGCAGCCGGCGAACTTTGAAGCGAGGGTGCCCAAGTGGCGAAGACCAGTCCGATCGAATTCGTGAAGCAGGTGCAGACCGAAGCCCGCAAGATCGTGTGGCCGACGCGCCGCGAGACCGTCATGACCGGCATCATGGTGATGATCATGACGACGCTGCTCGGCGTGTTCTTCCTCGGCATCGACTCGATCTTCGATTTCATCGTCAATTCGCTGCTGCGCCTCGCGCAGTAAGCCGCACCGCAGATAACGAGAGAAAGAACGAACGCATGGCGCGCTGGTACATCATCCACGCCTATTCGGGCTTCGAGGGCAAGGTTCGCGACCAGATCCTGGCCGACGCCACCCGCATGGGCCTCGATCGCCTGGTCGAGGCCGTCGAGGTTCCGACCGAGACGGTGACCGAGGTTCGCCGCGGCAAGAAGGTCCAGTCCGAGCGGAAGTTCTTCCCGGGCTATGTCCTCGCCAAGCTCGAGATGAACGACGACGTCTATCACCTGGTGAAGAACACGCCGAAGGTGACGGGCTTCCTGGGCTCGTCGGGCAAGCCGCAGCCGATCAGCGAGGCGGAAGCCGCGCGCATCCTGAACACCAAGGACGAAGCCGCCACCGCCGCGCCCAAGGCGAAGGTCAAGGTGGACTATGACATCGGCGACACGGTGAAGGTGACCAGCGGCAACTTCGCGACCTTCTCGGGCGTGGTCGAGGAACTCGATTACGACAAGAGCCGCGTGAAGGTCTCGATCTCGATCTTCGGCCGCGCGACGCCGCTGGAACTGGGCTTCGAGGATGTCGAGCGAGTGAAGTAAGCGCNCGCTTCGACTATCGGGATTTCAAGAAGGCCGGGGCGAAAGCTCCGGCCTTTTTGTCGTCTGGTCGGCATCGGCCAGGACTGAAGAAAATGGCCAGCGATCGCTGCCGCCCTCGACCTCGCGCACCACATCATAATATTGAAATAGTTTTCGTAGATGAAATATATTGCATCCGAAGGGCAATCCCCCTTTCGGGTGCCCAACGGTACTTCGCGAGACGCAACCACGCCGATCGGCACGGAGAATCATCCATACGCGCCGTGACTTGGACTGGCTCGCATCGACAAGGGACGAGGCCGCGCAGGGACTTGCATCATCCGTCAATCTCGAAGGAGACTGCGCATGTGGCATGAACTGACCGTAAATGAACTCGATCTGGTGGCCGGCGGACGCATCGCCGATGGTAAAGGCCATGTATGGCTTCCCGACGGCACCGTCGTCGTTGGCGACCTCGACTCCTTTGGCAGCGGTGGCGGCGGCCAGAACGGCGGCGCCGTCGATCCCGACACCGGCTGGGACCCCGATGGCGACGACAACGGCAATGGCGTCCCGAACCAGTACGAACCGATCGTCGTGACCGCCAACAAGATCAAGGTCGGCGACGATCACTATGCCTATGAAGCAAAGGGCATCTACGTGATGTTCAAGGAGTCCGACTGGCCCTGGAACAAGGGCGACGACGGCTATGCGGGCACCTTTGTACCCAGCAATGAGTCAGAAGCCCAGTTTGTCCTCAAAAGCGAAAGCGCCGTAGAGATTGGCGGGAAGGCCGAAGGTGGCAAGGGGCCGGCTTCGGGCAGCGGTCAGATCCAGATAACGCACAACGGCGGCGTCACGAGCTACTGGAAGCGCGTTGACTAACAATCGTTCAGTTCGCCTTGGCCTCGCCTTGGCAACGGTTGCGGCAACCCTCGCGGTTGCCGCAACCGCATTCTATTTTCTCGGTTGGGGACGCATCTCCTGCGCATCCGGCGCTGCCGGTCTGCGCCTCGCAGGCCTCGCAAGTTGCGATACCGTCTCCAGCGGCTGGTGGCTCCGCTATCCCAGCTCCGAGGGCCTGTGGCTGCAATATGCCGACGCCGACGGTCGCCCGAAATTCTTCGTCTTTCGCCCCGCCATGTCCACCTTGAGCGGCAAGGTGATCGTGCGCATCCCGGGCGGCCCAGGCGATCCCGTCCAAACGCCGTGGGACGAATTCGAGGCGCGCTATCCACGCTGGCTCGTCTCGCTCGCCAGCCGTTGCCGCGCGCCGATCATCAACCTTGCCTATACAGGAACCGCGCCGCGACAGAGCCATCCGAAAGAAGGCTTCTCGGCCGGTATCACGGACGTGGCTGCCCGGCGCGCCGAGATCGAGCACGCCTATGGCGCGGAAAACGTCATCGTCGTGACGGAAAGTCTCGGAGGGCTGATGTATGCGGCCTCCCGGCCCGACCCCAAGGCGAAGGCACTCCTGATCAACCCGCTCCTGCTGAGCCCCGTTGCATGGGACAATGCGATGGCACGGGACAGAGCGGAACACGATGCGCACATCGTCCGTAACAAGCGTTTGTATTTGTTTGACGATCAGACCGGCCGCTATGAATGGAAGGCGATCAGCGGCGATGACCTATGGGCCACCTACTTCGATCTTTCCCTGCCGATTTCGCGCAAATCCGCCCTCGACCATCTTGATGGCCACTACCTGAACATCAATGTGATCTACAGCTCGACCGATCGCGTCCTGGGCGGAGATTATGTCGCCGATTTCCGGGCGCGCGGTATCCATGTCTTTCCGATCGAGGATCTCGACCACAACCTGCAATTCGGTAGCAAGGCCACCGACCGCGCCTACGCGATCCTGGACGAAATCACGGCGCGCTGGTGCCCAGTGGTCAGAACCAGATAACTCAGAACGGGGCATCACGAGCTATTGGAAGCGCATTGACTAACAACCGGTCAGTTCGCCTTGGCCTGGCCTTGGCAACGGTGGCGGCAACCCTCGCGGTTGCCGCCACCGCATTCCATTTTCTCGGTTGGGGACGCATCTCCTGCCCATCCGGAGTCGCCGGGATGCGCCTGACAGGCCTTGCAAGTTGCGAAACCGTCTCCAGCGGCTGGTGGCTCCGCAATGCCGACTCCGAGGGCCTATGGCTGCGCTATGCCGACGCCGACGGCCGCTCCAAATTCTTTGCCTTCCGCCCCGCCGTGTCGATCATGAGCGGCAAAGTGATCGTGCGCATCCCGGGCGGCCCGGGCGACCCCGTCCAGACACCTTGGAACAATATGAAGGCCCCATATCCTCGCTGGCTGGTCTCGCTCGCGAGCCGCTGCCGCGCGCCGATCGTCAACCTTGCCTATACCGGAACCGCGCCGCGACAAAATCATCCGAAAGAAGGCTTCTCGGCCGGTGTCGTGGATGTGGCCGCCCAGCGCGCCGAGATCGAGCGTGCCTATGGCGCGGAAAACGTCATCGTCGTGGCGGAAAGTCTCGGAGGGCTTATGTATTCGGCGTCCCGGCCCGATCCCAAGGCGAAGGCCATCCTGATCAATCCGCTCCTGATGAGCCCCCTTGGATGGGACAGGAGGCTTGCATGGTCGCAAACGAAACATAATGCGCGCATTGTTCTGGGCGAGCGCCTGCTGCTGTTGGACGATCGGACGGGCCGGTATGAATGGAAGACGGTCAGAAGCGATGATCTACGGACATCGTATTTCGATCTTTCCCTGCCGATCTCGCACAAATCCGCCTTCGATCATCTCGACGGTAACTACCCGAATATCCATGTGGTTTACAGCTCGACCGACCGAATCCTGGGCGGAGACTATGTCGCGGATTTCCGCGCGCGCGGCATCCATGTCTTCCCGATTGAAGATCTCGATCATGGCCTGCTCTTCGACGGCAAAGCCACCAATCGCGCCTTTGCGATCCTGGACGAGATCATTGAGCGCTGGTGCCCTGCGGATCAAGGCTAGGGGCTGGCCGCACGGGCGCGACCGGCCCCGTTCCCTCAGATCGCGATCTCGGTCCACTCGATCGTCGAGCCGCCACCACTCTGGGACTGGTTGCTGCTCGTGTTGTAGGCGCCCATCTTCGGATAGAAATAGCGGCCGCTCTTGAGGCTGCCGTCATAGACGGTGCCGGCCTTGTCTCCATCCGGGTTCGATTTCTGGCAGACGACGCCGTTGATCCGATATTGCGGGCTCTGGCCGGTGCTCACCGAGACGCTCACGTCATAGGTGCTGCCCACCACCACCGTCGGCGCGCCGCTGCACACCTGGCTGCCCTGCACGACGTAGAATTCGTAATTGCCCCCGGATTTGGGCCGCACGGCAAGCTGGGTGATCGGCTCGGAAGGCCCCGAGGTCGCGCCTGCGGCGACGACGTTGAGCACCTGCATCACGCTCACATATTTCCCGCCGCTCACCAGCTTGAACCGCCCGCTCGCCGAAGCACCGGTGGTGCTGGACGTGCCGCGCAACTCGGCGCGGCCGGGCGTGCTGTCGGTGCGCTGCTGGATGACGAAGCGCTTGCCGCCGCTGATGTTGGTGATGCTCCCGCCGGAATCGGTGTCGGTCGTATAGGCCCAGGCAACGCCGGTAGTGGCGAGGATCAGGCCGGCCGCCGCGAGCGCGGCGGCGCGATTGCGCATGAACATGGCATCTTTCTCCATCGCCTCCTTGGTTGCTCGGCAGGTCTCGTGGGAGCCGAAGCCCGTGCCGCCGATAGGAACAGCGTGTCGCGTGTCAGGCCAATTGGCAAGGCCGATATGCGCCGAAATGAAGGGGCCGGCACCCATGGCACCGGCCCGCCCGATCGCCCGGGCGATTATTTCGTCCCGCCCATCACCTTCTTCTGGACATATTCGACAAAGTCCTTGGCATAGGCGTCGCGCAGCTCGACCTTGGCGGCTTCCAGCTTCTCCGGCGTCTTGGGCGGAAAGTCCTCCAGGGGGTTCTTCACCTGGCCGGTCGCCGTCTTTGTGGCGATCTGCTTGTCGCCGAACTCCCGGTAGATCCAGCCGGTGAACAGATTGGAGCCGTACATCATCGCCTTGTGATAGAAGATGTGCGTGGTGATCAGCTCGGCATAGCAGCCATGCGTCGAATCGGTGAGCCGCTTGCCGGCCTTGATCCGGGCATTCAGCGCCTTGACCTGGGCCTTGAGCGCGGGATCCTTCTTCAGGTCCTCGTTGAACGGCGTCGGCTCCTCGACGATGATCCGATAGCCCTTGAGCTTCAGCGTTTGCGCGATGCCGAGCTTGTTCAGCTCCGCCATCTGGACTTCCGGTCCCAGATATTCACGCATCAGATCCTTGACTGTCTTCACCCGCCCCTCGTGCGCGGCGTCATCGGCCAGCATACCGACAAGGCCGAAGCCCGAAAGCAGGCCCGAGTTGAAGCCCAGATAATTGTGCGTCGGCCAAACGTGCAGTTCGCACGGCATCGCCGCGTCGGATGCAGCCGTTTCCGCAGCGACGGGCGCAGGCGCAACGCCCTCCTGCGCCATGGCGGGCACGGCGAACAGGGCAGCCGCGCAGGCGGCCGCCGAAAGCAGCTTGGTATTCATGCATTCCCCCTTGTTAACCCCAGCCGGTTTGAACACGGCGCGGCACGTCCGGCAAGGGAAGACCTGTACGTCCCGCACCGGCATTGCCTTTCGCGTAGGAATAGGCTAGGCGCGCGCCCTTCCAAAGCAACAGCAATGGAAATCCGCGGGAGGCCGTGTCCGCACGGCCGCTTTACCGCTCGACTTGATCAGGGGCCCGAGCTTCACGACGGCCCCGCGAAAGAGAGTGACATGGCAAAGAAGATTACCGGCTATATCAAGCTGCAGGTGCCTGCGGGCTCTGCCAACCCCTCGCCGCCGATCGGCCCTGCCCTGGGTCAGCGCGGCGTGAACATCATGGAATTCTGCAAGGCGTTCAACGCCCAGACCGGCGACGTGGAAAAGGGCACCCCGCTCCCCACCGTCATCACCGTCTATGCGGACCGTTCGTTCTCGTTCGAGACGAAGACCCCGCCGGCGACCTATCTGATCAAGAAGGCCGCGAACCTGAAGTCGGGCTCGAAGGAGCCGGGCAAGGTTTCGGCCGGAAAGATCGCACGCTCGAAGCTGAGCGAGATCGCCCAGGTCAAGATGAAGGACCTGAACGCTAACGATATCGAGGCGGCCACCCGCATCATCGAGGGCTCGGCCCGCGCGATGGGCCTCCAGGTTGTGGAGGGCTAAGGACATGGCGAAGCTGACCAAGAAGCAGAAGACCTGGACCGTCGACAGCGAGAAGCTGCACGGCATCGACGAAGCGATCGCACTCGTGAAGTCGGGCGCCACCTCGAAGTTCGACGAGACCATCGAAGTCGCGCTCAACCTGGGCGTCGATCCGCGTCACGCCGACCAGATGGTCCGCGGCGTCGTCACGCTGCCCAAGGGCACCGGCAAGACCGTGCGCGTCGGCGTGTTCGCCAAGGGCGCCAAGGCCGATGAGGCCCGCGAGGCCGGTGCGGACATCGTCGGTGCCGAGGACCTGCTCGAGATCGTCCAGGGCGGCAAGATCGAGTTCGACCGCTGCATCGCGACCCCGGACATGATGGGCCTGGTCGGCCGTCTCGGCAAGGTGCTGGGCCCCAAGGGCCTGATGCCGAACCCGAAGCTCGGCACCGTGACCATGAACGTCGCCGAGGCCGTCAAGGCTGCCAAGGGCGGTCAGGTCGAGTACCGGGTCGAGAAGGCCGGCATCATCCACTCGGGCATCGGCAAGGCGTCGTTCCCGGCGGAAGACCTGCGCGCGAACTTCGACGCGCTGGTCGACGCGGTGGTCAAGGCCAAGCCGTCGGGCGCCAAGGGCAAGTATCTGAAGAAGGTCGCGCTCAGCTCGACCATGGGCCAGGGCGTGAAGGTCGACGTCGCGGAAGTCGCGACCGCCTGATCGGGAGCACTGCCGAACAAGGAACGGGCCGGGGGAGCGATCCCCCGGCCCGTTCCTTTGCGCGCGCCCGCGGGAAACGAAAAAGGGCCGAAGGCACAGCCTCCGGCCCCTTTCTGCCTCCCCAACGAAAGGGGCGGCTCAGACTACGGGATCGCCCGGCAAGGGCGTTTCCGCCTTCCACACGCTCCGCACCCGGCGGGCCCAGTCGTCGACGCGGCGAATCGCCTCTTCGGTGAGCGTGACGATGCCTGCCCGATTGTCCATCGGGTTGGGTGTGCGCACCACCAGCCCGGCGCTCTCCAGCAGGGCAAGGTGGCGGATCGCGGTGGTCTGCGGCGCGCCGCTGCCGATGCAGGCACTGCTCACCGATACCGGGCGCCCCTTGGCGGCGGCGAGGTACAGGTCGAGCAATATGTCCCAGGTCGGCTCGCGGAACTGCCCCGCGATCGGTCCGAACGCATCGTCGCGCAGCCGGCGGGCGCGGTAGACGCCTTCCACCAGATCCGCTGCGGTTCCGGTGAACGCCACGCCTCCGCCAGCCGGCTTGGGCGGGATCATCGGCCGGTCCCGCAGACGATATACGGAGTCGTCCGCCTCAGCCATGATGAGCCTCCTTCGTCAGGACCAGGCGGGATCCGCCCCGTAGCGCTTCAGCCGCTGCCGATGCCGCGCGGCGCCGATGGCGATCAGCAGCGGACCGGGATAGTTCCACGCGGCGTTCGCCACCGCATAGGACCATGGCATCAGCGAAGGCGTGAGCATCAGCAGATGCGTCACCACGATGTTGAGATACACCGCGGACAGCCACATCGGCCAATAGCGCTGCGCCCGCAGCGACAGCAGCATGGTGCTGAGGAACATGCCCGAATCGACCGCGAGCAGCCCCACCTCCATCTTCTGGAAGCGATATTGGCCGGCTACCGGCGCGAAGTGCGAGGCGATGATCGCCACCACCAGGATGAGCACTGCGAGGCGCTCCGGCAAGCCGCCACGCGTGACCGCGTAGAGACAGCAGAGGAGCAGCACGACCAGATAGACGAGCACGTTCATATGGCGCGACCGCACCAACGAACCCCAGCCAAGTCAAGGCCCCCCTCATGCTGCGACGGTGAGCGGAAGAATTTCCGCCTCGCCACGGGGGTCGTCATGACCCGGAGTCTCGAAGATATCCCCTGCCCCGAGCACCTGATGCCGCATGCCGACGCCGCGCAGTTCGCCATGCGCCTTCTTGATGTCCGACATCGCGCCGAACACCTTGGCCGTGGCCGCGCCGACATAGTCGACCGCGTCCTGCGCCTCGAGCGGATGGAAAGTGCCGTCGGCCCGGGCGGTGAGAACCGCGGTGCCCATCGCGAGCACCTTGAGCGCAGCTTCGTTCACCGCGACTTCCGCAGGCCGCAGCGAGCGGGCGATACGCACGGCGGCAATCTTCTTCGGAGACGTCATGAGTCCTCCTTCGCGCAGCGGAAGGGCTGCGACGGATCTAGATTGAGTGGTTCGAAAAGAGGCCGGAGCTAGCCGGTAATGCGCCAGAGCGCCCCCAAACCATTGAGGAAATTGGCCACCGCGATCAGCATCAGCAGCGCGAGACCGAAGATCCACATCAGCCGGTTGAACGGGTCGAGATCATTTGTTTGCTTCCCCTGCCTCAGAAACGGGACCCGAAAACGCGGTTCGGCTTCGGACCGTTTCGGAGGCAATGGAACCTCGGAATGCACCGTTTCGGCAAGGTCCACCGGCTCGGCCCCCAAATTTTGGGGGGCTTTTCCGGGGCCTGGGGAGAGAGATGTTCGTGCGCGGCCAGGATGCGCGCGGCCTCACGCCGGCTCGAAACCCCCAGCGTGCGCGCCGCTTCCTTCAGATAGCCATCGACCGTGAGGGGCGAGAGCCCAAGCGTAAGGGCGATTTCCTTGGACGACATGCCGCGCGCGACGAGCCGCAGGCAATCGCGTTCGCGCGCTGTGAGTTGATCGATCGTCCCGGTCACCATCGCTGCCAGCTTTTAGCCATCGCGCGCGCGAATCCAACCGAGTTGGTGCGATTTTCAGCGGTTTCCCTTGTGAAAGTTGAATAGGAAAAATTGACCGCAGCCGGCTGGGAATCCAGCCGAAATGGCTTTCCCCTCCACTTCCGGACCGCCCGCGATTCCGGGCTCGGCCGAACCGCCATAGTGCGCTTCCTTCCCCCCGACGTAACAAGCATAGTAACGTACTGACAACGAAGGGGGAGAGGCGATATGCGTTATGCCCACGCGATTTTGATGCTCGCCTCGATCATGGCCACCGGAAACGCTGCGGCGCAGGGGGAAAACCCTCCCGGCCAGGACGCGGCGATCGTGGTGCAGGGCCAGCGCGACCGGGCCAGCAACTGGCTTCAGGCCGAGACCGATCACGTCGTGGTCATCAGCAACGGCGGCGAGAAGGAACTGGCCCATATCGCCCATGACCTGGAGCGGCTCCATTTCCTCCTCTCGGTGCTGCTGGGCCGGATCGACAAGCCGGACGGCACCCGCAAGCTGCGCGTAACGCTGGTCGGCGACGGCGCGGAATTCGATGCGATGGCGCTCAGGAACCTGCGTTATTCGCCCGGTCCGTATAGCCGCGCCTTTCCCGGGCCCGCTTATTACGATCCCCGCGAGGACGGCGCGGTATTCGCCGCGAGTCGCTTCGATCAGAAGGCCGTGATCGAGCAGGGCCAGGATCTTGCCGGCATCCTGCCCGACCTGGTGCGCGCCACCACGCCGGCCGCCACGGAAGCGCCCGGCGTCACGGCCATAAACCCCGGAGCGGGCACCATGCTTCCGGCCAGCCCGGCCGCCCGGTTCGGCCGCAACGATCCCTTCGCCATCTCGGTGAACGAGCTGGCGGTACCGATATCGGCGGAGGGGCGCATCCTCGCCGGCTATGCCCGCCATTTCCTGCTCTCCTATTTCCCCCACGCCTATCCGCGCTGGTATGTCGACGGGTTCGGCGAGCTCTTCGCGACCCTGGCAACCCAGGGCGACGGCAGGATGGAATATGGCCGCGCCCCACAGGGCTATCGCAAGGTGCTCGATCGCTACCGGCGCTATCCGGCCGCGGACATCGTTACCGGCCGCTACCTGGCCGATCGCGACGCCGGCGAGCGCTGGACGCCGTTCCACGCCTGGACACTCACCCATCTGCTGTTCTTCTCGAACGAACGAAAAGGGCAGCTCCGCGCCTATCTCGCGACGATCGCGGCCGGCGGCTCGATGGAGAAGGCGGCGGCAGCGTTCGGCGACCTCGGCAAGCTGCAGGACGAACTCGTCGCCTATGCCCGGGGCAAGCTGCCGTTCGAGCAGATATCCTATCCGGCCGAGCGCGCCGCCGAGCCGATCGTCCGGCGATTGAGCGAAGGGGAGGCCGCATTCGTCAAGGGGCGGCTGGAGCTCGGCGCGCGCCTGGCCATCCCGCCCGCGTCCGTGGACCCGCAGGCCGACCGGCAGCGCACCGCCGCGATCGCCCGGCGCGACGATTGGCTCAAGGGCCTGCGCCGGGACGCCGCGCGCTATTCCGCGAACCGTGATGCCCAGCTGCTGCTGGCCGAAGCCGAATGCCGCAGCGGCAACATGCCGGAATGCGCCGCCGCCGCCGCCAGGGCATTGACCATCGCACCGGGCAATAGCGACGCGCTCGCCTGGCAGGGCGTCGCGCAAGCCGGGATCGCCCTTGCCGCCCCGGCGAACGAACGCGCGGGCCGGCTCAAGGCAGCGCGGATCACCATCGCCCGCGCCAACCGCGCCGACAGCGAAAGCCCGCTGCCGCTCCTGGCCTATTATCGCAGCTTCGCCGCCGCCGGCGAAACCGCGCCCGACATGGCGGTCGAAGGCCTGATGAAAGCGGTCGACACGGTTCCCGCCGCGCCAGGCCCCAGGCTGTTGCTGGGCGAGGCGCTTGCGAAGCGCGGCAATGCCGCGGCGGCGCGCAACGCGCTGATCCCGGTGGCCAACGGCCCGTATGAGACGCCCGAAGCGGCACCGGCCCGCACGCTGCTATCCGGGCTCGCGCAATAGGAAAGGGCCGGGCGCCAAGCCCCCGGCCCTTCGCCATGCTGGTCGTCAGAAACCGGCCGAGTAGGTGAGGAACCACTGGCGCGGCGGGATCGGATAGGCCGAATAATTGTTGGTCGCCGAGCCGACCGAAAGGGTCGAGACGCCCTTGATGTCGCCCAGGTTGGTGATGTTGAGGCTGAGCTTCGCCTTCTTCATCCCCAGCATCTCGGCCGGCAGGTCCACACCGACGCTGAGCGAGGTGAGGAAATAGGAACCGACACTGGCGTCGTTCGAATAGGTCGCGAAGCGCCTGCCGACATAGTCGCCGACCAGCTGTGCCTCGACCGGGCCGACATTGAGCGTCGCGACGGTCTTGTTCATCCACTTCGGCGTGCCCGGCAGCTGCTTGCCGCAGGTCGGAACCACGCCACCGACGACCAGATAGCCGCCGATGCAGCTATTGGTGGCGCCGCCGATTCCCGTCGCCGCCGAGGTATAGTCGCTCCGGTACTTGGAGAGGTTGTACGACGTGGCGTTGTAGAAGGAGAAGGTCCGGCCGAAGCGCAGAGTGAAGGCGGCGTCGACGCCGTTGGTGCGCACATCGCCGACATTGACCAGGATCGAGGTGCCGCCGGCGATCTGGCCGCCCGCGATGCCGCCCGGATTGGTCGAGATCGCCAGCAGACGGTCGCTGAAATCGACGCGGTAATAGTTGATCTGCGCGTCCAGCCCGATGCCGCCGCCGAAGCTGCGATGGGTGCGCAGACCCGCCTCATAGGTCCAGCTGCTCTCCGGCTTGCCGTCATTGGCGAAGGCGTTGAACGCGGTCTGGCTGCCGGTGAACCAGGGGCCGCCACCGCCGGCCAGATAGGCCTGATACTGGCGCAGGTTCTTCTGGACGTTGAAATAGACTTCCTCGTGCCCGTTGAAGTCATAAGTCGCGCCGACCGCCGGCAGGAACCATTTCAGCGTGTTGATCTTGCCCTCCGGCAGGCCGCCGGTCAGACCCGAGAGCGAGCCGAGCCGGGGCTGCACGGGATACCAGCCATTGGCCCATTGCGCGCTGGTCTTGAAGCCGAACTGGACGAGCAGCGGCTCGAACACGCGCCAGGTATCCTGGACATGGAGCTGCAGCTGGTTGATCCGCGCTTCGCCCTGATATTGGGTGAACAGCGGCTGCATCACTTCGAGCGGGCGGATGTACGGCGTGCTGAGCCCGGGGTTGCCGGCGGGCACGGCGTACCAGCGGCGCCACTGGGTGGTGCTGTTGTGCTCGAACCAGCCGCCCAGCTCGAGCTGGTGATCGCCCAGGTCCATGTTGAGCGCGGTGATCGCGCCGCCGCGGTCGATGCGATACTCGGTGGTGCGGGTGATCATCCCCGAGCCGCCGGTGGCGGCGACCAGCGCCGCGCCGCGCGCCGCCGCCTGGGCGTCGGTCAGCGCCGTGCAGGCCGCCGGGCGCACGCCGTTGCCATTGGCGCCGAAGCGGCAATTGGTCGGCAGGCTGGCATAATTGGGATCGAGATAGGGCTGCGCGGTCGTGATCGACTGGCCGAGCGGACCGGCAACGACGCCCGCACCGTCATTGTGGTGGAAATAGATCGTGTTCGACAGGGTGACATTGTCGGCGATCTTCGCGTCATAGCGCGCATAGGTGAGGTAGTCGGTGCGCTGCGCATCCGAATAATAATTGCGGTAATTGCCGCCCTGCGCCGCCGGGGAATTGCCCAGCGCATTGATGTAGCTGCGATAACCGTCGAAATCCGAATAGAAGAACGGCTTGGTATAGGGCGTGTAGAGCTGCACCGGCGTGGCGGTGCCGCCGGCCGACGGCTTGAAGAAGACGGTGGCGTCCTCGTTCGGCTGGGTCATGTCGTTATAGTCGAAATAGAGCGTCAGCTTGCCGACCGAATCGTCATGAACGAACTTGGCATTGGCCTGCCAGCCGCCCTGCCAGCCGTTGAAGTCCCAGGCCTTGGCCTTTTGCCGCGCGACCGAGACATAGCCGGCATTGGTGCCGCCGCCGCCGAGATTGCCGGTGTCGAGGCGCAGGAAGGTGCGCGACGTGTGGTAGCTGCCCGCGGTCTGGTTGGCGGTCACGCCGAACGCCTGGGTGGGATCGGACGAATAGGTCTCCACCGTGCCGCCCAGGTTGCTGTTCGAGGCGGTGGCGAGATCGCCGGCACCCGTCGCCACGACGACGCGGCCGACATTCTCCGAGATCACCGCGCGCTGCGGCGAAAGGCCGTTGTAGTTGCCATAGCTCTGGTCGCCCAGCGGAATGCCGTCCATCGTGTAGCCGAGCTGGTTGCCGGCAAAGCCATGGATGAAGATCTGGGCGTTCTGCTCGTTGTTCCCCCAGGGGTCGGCCGTGACGTAGAGCACGCCGGGCAGCGTCTGGATCGCCTTCAGCGGCGAGACGCCGGGCAGGATCTTCTGGATCTCGCTCGCCGGGATCGCGGTGGCCGAGCGCGTCTGCTTGGCGGTGACGAGGATCGAGCCGTCACCGGCATTCTCGGGCGCGTTCTCGCCCGTAGCGGGCGAGGTCTGGTCCTGAGCCAGCGCAGGTGTCGCCATGGCGGCGGCGGCAAGAACAGCGGCACAAACGGTAGCGCGAAGCGCGTGACGAACGGTCATGATACCCCCCTGGAGTCACGGCGTCGCTGCGCCGCAGCATCGCCGCCTAGGCGCGGTATGTGGCAGTCCTGTTGTGGTTTGGTGAAACATCCGGGAAACGCCGATGAAGCGCCGATGGCAATGGGGGCCGCCTCTCCATCGGCGCTCCACGCTTGGTTGACTTATCCACAAACATCGCTATTGGCGCGCCTTCCTCCCTCGGGAGGAGACCGTCCGAGACAGCAAGCGCGGGGAATTTGCCCCGCTTAATCTCTTGCCTAGACGGGGACAGATTTTCACCGGCGGCTCCCTGCGTGGAGCGCGCGGGTCATGCCCAGGGATAACCGGGCACGACGATCCTTCCCCTCGGACATTTTGTAACCGGGCGCTTCCCGCAAGGGATGCGCTCATAACGAGGAGACCGGCATGGATCGTTCCCAGAAGGCTGACGCCGTTGCCGAGCTGAACCGCACCTTTGGCGAGGTTGGCGTGGTGGTCATCACCCGCAACCTCGGGATGACCGTCAAGCAGTCGACGGACCTCCGTAACAAGATGCGTGAGGCCGGCGCGAGCTACAAGGTCTCGAAGAACAAGCTTGCCAAGATCGCTGCCAGCGGCACCGATTACGCGGCGATCGCGGACCTGCTGACGGGTCCGACGGCGCTCGCCACCTCGATCGACCCCGTGGCTGCGGCCAAGGTGGCGGTCGAGTTCGCCAAGACGAACGACAAGCTCGAGATCGTCGGCGGCGCAATGGGCACCCAGGTGCTCGACCAGGAAGGCATCAAGGCGCTCGCCTCGCTGCCATCGCTGGACGAACTGCGCGGCAAGCTCGTGGGCCTCATCGTCGCTCCGGCGACCAAGCTCGCGACCGTTACCCAGGCACCGGCCGCGCAGCTCGCGCGCGTGTTCGGCGCCTATGCGGCCAAGGACGCCGCATAAGCGGATCTTGCAAGTTTATTTATCCCGAAACATCTGATTTGATTGGAGTTTATCATGGCTGACCTTAACGCGCTTGTTGACCAGCTTTCGGAGCTGACCGTTCTCGAGGCCGCCGAGCTCTCGAAGCTTCTCGAAGAGAAGTGGGGCGTCTCGGCCGCCGCTGCCGTCGCCGTTGCCGCTCCGGCTGGCGGCGCCGGCGCCGGCCCGGCCGTCGAAGAGAAGACCGAGTTCGACGTGATCCTCACCGGTGACGGTGGCAAGAAGATCAACGTCATCAAGGAAGTCCGCGCCATCACCGGCCTGGGCCTGACCGAGGCGAAGACCCTGGTCGAGTCGGCTCCCAAGGCCGTCAAGGAAGGCGTCAACAAGGACGAGGCCGAGAAGATCAAGAAGCAGCTCGAGGAAGCTGGCGCGACCGTCGAGGTCAAGTAAGCTTCTTAGCTTCTCGCCATCGGCGAACAGATCGGGGCGGTCCGGCAACGGGCCGCCCTTTTCTTTTGGGCGATCGGGCACCAAATCCACGGCCAGCGAACAGAGAAGCCTGGAGATGAGTGGCTTTGATTGGGACAGGAAGGGGCCGCCACGGCCGGGCCCAGGATCGGCAGATCATCCTGGCGGAATGGCGCGCCCCTATGTCCACGTGACGGAAGCGGAGAGGTCGCGAAGGAGGAAAGCCATTCGCGACGAAGCTGAGGCCAGAGGACGAGCAATTCGCGCGGCGGAATGGAACGCTCGCTTTGGCACGGAATATCCGGGTCAGGCCCCAGGCCGCGACCGCAGCCTTGCCGAGATGGTGCCTTGCACGGAACAGCGTGCAGCGCCGGTTGCAATGCTTGCAATGTGGGATTTCGCCTGCTTGGCTCCCACCGCCGGCCCCAAGGCCAGCCGCTCTTTCATTCTGTTGGAACAATAGGATTACGCCCGCGCAAGGATGTTGCGAGATGCGTCGCCTTACCGAGAAAATAGGGAATTTAAGCGCCGCAAAGACTCGCCGTCGGTGGGGACTTTGTGAACTTTGACGATCCGGCACGACGGTCGCCGTAGGAATGCGGTACTAAGCCGCGACCAGGTGCCTGGCAAAATAGCGATTCGCCGCCAGCGGCCCCACCGGTGCCGGGCGGTCGAGCCAGATCGGGCCGAGCTTGTCGCCCTGCCCCATCGTGCCGAGGATGAAATCGGCACCGAAGCGCCGGATGCTCAGGCCGCCGCGCCAGCGGATATCGATCAGCACCATCGGCACGAACATCGGCCGGCCGCCAACCTCGACCACGTTCACGCCCGAGCGCGGAATCGCCAGGCGCACCGGCATCCGCCCGCCGCCGCCGGCCGCCAGGTCAAAGGGTGCCGCGCCCGGCTCTCCCGGCGGCCCGCCATGAAAGCCGGCGATCACTTCGTCCTGCCGCGCCTGCGCGCTCATCGCGGCGAAGGCGATGCGGATATTCTCCGCCGAAGCACCCGAGCCATTGGCGATCAGCAGCTCGAATTCGAGCTGCACCTCATTCTCGGCAAAGACGATCCGGCGAGGATCAAGGCCAAGCTCGAAAGGATCGGAGCCCGGCGCGGGCGACGGAGGCCGCTGCACGGGCGCCGCCGGGACAGGCGCCGCCGGCGGAGCGC
>OAOK01000064.1_pt1 | contig 39188 bp, 45 predicted proteins | sample 1641101 | NCBI WGS metagenome assembly OAOK01 (sample SAMEA104232307, study PRJEB22302) | sediment metagenome | biome: forest; feature: aquifer; material: sediment | place: USA | collected 2011-08-07 | depth 0.01 m
GCGCGGCGCGGACCTCGGCGCGGCGCGCGGTGCCGTCGAGCAGGACGGTATTCCCGTCGCCCGCCACCAGCGCCAGCCGCTCGCGCAGCAGATCCGCCTCGGACCGCTCCCGCTCGCGCGACTGGGCCGCGGCGATCTGCGCCGATTCGCTCGCGCCGCTCTCGCCGCCCACCCGGACCTGGTCGACATGCACGTCCACCGCATGGCCCAGCGCCGCCCGGATCGCCGTGCCGGCCATGGCATCGCCGTCCGCCCGCAGGACCGGAGTGAAGACCACCGCGCGGATCCGCTCGGGCCGCCCCGCGAAATCGATGTCGAGCTGGCTGATCCGGGCCTCGCGCGGGAAGCTGGCGCGGATCGCCTCGCGCACCTGGCGCTGGGCCAGCGCTTCCCAGGCGATCTGCCGCAGCGCGATGCCCAGCGGCACCGCCAGCGCCACCAGCCCGAGGATGATCAGCAGCCCCTGCAGCCGGGTCTGGGACGGCGAGAGATGGCCGCCGAACCCGTAGAGCCGCGCCATCACCGCCGCAGTGAGCGCGATGGTGACGAGGTTGGTCAGGAACAGCAGCAGCGCGCCGCCGGCCACGGTGCCGTTCAGCGTCGCGACGCCGAAGCCCACCACCGCGAGCGGCGGCATCAGCGCGATGGCGATCGCCACGCCCACCACCGTCTCGCCGCGCCCGCGGATCAGCGCATAGCCGCCCGCCACCGCCGAGAGCAGGGCGACGAGCAGGTCGAACAGATTGGGCTTGGTCCGCGCCGCGATCTCGCTCGTCACCGTCTGCACGGGCGAGAGCGCGACGAAGCCCGCGCACAGCAGCACCGCGATCGCCGCGCCGGCGGCCAGGGCGAAGGCGGCCCGGCGGATCTCGGCCAGGTCGAAAGTGGCGATGCCGAAGCCCAGGCCGATGATCGGCATCATCAGCGGCGAGATCAGCATCGCGCCGATCAGCACGGCGGAGGACGGCAGCAGCAGCCCGAGGATGGAGATCAGCCCCGAGACGACCACGAGAAAGGCATAGCGCCCGCTGAAGCCGGAATCGGCATGCACGCGCGCAAGCACCGCGCCATGCTCGACCGAGCCGACGACCACGCGGCGCCACCAGCGCCAGGGCATGGCCCAGCCATGCGTTGGAGAGGAGCTGTCCATCCCCCAAGGCTATGGGCTTTGCAGCGCGACATCCACCCCATAGAACGGCCGCGCCAGGCAAGCAGGGAGGCAATGGGCAGCGCATGCGCGAGATCGAAGAGGCGGCCGAGACGCTCGCCAAAGCTCCCGCCCGGGCCGAATCGGCACTGCGCGACTTCCTCAGGAGCGAGGCCGCGGGCGGCATCATCCTGATCGCCGCCGCCATCCTCGCGATGATCGCCGCCAATGTTCCCGGCATCTCGGAAACCTATTTCCACACGCTCCACCGGGAGATCGGCCCCACGCTCTCCGCCGTGCACGGGCCGATGACCGTGCATCTGTGGATCAATGACGGCCTGATGGCAGTGTTCTTCCTGCTCGTCGGGCTGGAGATCAAGCGCGAGTTCGTCGACGGCCGGCTCGCCAGCTGGGAGCGCCGCCGCCTGCCGGTGGTGGCCGCCGCCGCCGGCATGATCGGCCCGGCGATCGTCTACCTTGCCATAGCCGGCCGCACGCCCGGCCTCGCCAATGGCTGGGCGATTCCGGCCGCGACCGACATCGCCTTCGCGATCGGCGTGCTCGCGATACTGGGCAGCCGCGCGCCGGCATCGCTCAAGCTGTTCCTCACCACCGTCGCGATCGTCGACGACATGGGGGCGGTGGCGATCATCGCCCTCGCCTATACCGCGCATATCAGCACCCTGGCGCTGGCGGGGGCGGCGATCGTGCTCGCCACCATGTACCTGCTCAACCGCAGCGGCGTGCGGCGGCTGTGGATCTACCTGCTGCTCGCCCTGCTGCTCTGGTACCTGGTCTTCCTCTCCGGCATCCATGCGACCGTCGCCGGCGTGGCCGCCGCCATGACCATCCCGATCGTCAAATCGCCCGGCCACCCCGACGATGTCGCCTCGCCGCTGCACCGGCTCGAGCATGCGCTGCATCCCTGGTCGGCCTATCTGATCGTGCCGCTGTTCGGCTTCGCCAATAGCGGGGTCTCGCTGGCCGGGGTCTCGCTTTCGGTGCTGCTCGCCCCGCTGCCGCTGGGCATCGCGCTCGGCCTGTTCCTCGGCAAGCAGCTGGGCATTTTCGGCAGCATCTGGATCGCGGTGCGGACCGGCTTCGCGACGCGCCCGGGCGGCTGGCGCCAGATCTATGGCGTGTCGCTGCTCGCCGGCATCGGCTTCACCATGAGCCTGTTCATCGGCGGCCTGGCCTTTCCCGACCGCCCCGAGCTGATCGACCAGGTGAAGATCGGCGTGCTCGCCGGCTCGATCCTCTCGGCAATCGCCGGCTATCTCGTCCTGCGCTCGGCGAGCACCGCCACCACCAGCACCGCGAACCCGCCGAGCGACAGCAGCGCGCCCACCCAGCCGGTCGACGTCCAGCCATAGCCGGCCGCGATGGCGAGGCCGCCCAGCCAGGGGCCGAGCGCGTTGGCGAAGTTGAACGCCGAATGGTTGAGCGAGGCGGCAAGCCCCTGCGCCTCGCCCGCCACGTCCATCAGCCGGGTCTGCAGCACGGCGCCGAGCGCGCCCAGGAACCCGATCGCGGCGATGTCGAGCGCCAGGCTCCACAGCTGGCCGGCGGCAAGGGGATAGAGCGCCAGCGCCACCGCGCTGCCGAGCAGCAGCGCCGCCGCCGTCGGCATCAGCGCGCGATCGGCGAATCTGGGCACGATGATGCTGCCCGCGGTCGCGCCGATGCCGAAGATGGCGAGGACGACGGGGATCATGCCCGGCGAGGCCCCGGTCACTTCCAGCATGGTCGAGGCGACATAGGTATAGACGCAGAACATCCCGCCAAAGCCGATCGCGCTGATGCCGAGCGTAAGCCACACCTGGCCATTGGCGAGCGCCCCCAGCTCCTTGAGCGGGCTCGCGCCCCGTTGCGGCGGATCGCGAGGGGCGAGCGCCGCGACCAGCGCCACCGTTGCCAGCGCGAGCCCGCCGACCACCACGAAGCCCCAGCGCCAGCCCAGCGCCTGGCCCAGCCAGTTGGCGAGCGGCACCCCCAGGATCGTCGCCACGGTGAGCCCCAACATCATCCGCCCCACCGCCTGGGAACGCTTGTTGACCGGCACCAGCGAAGCGGCGACCAGGGCGGCGATGCCGAAATAGGCGCCGTGCGGCAGCCCCGACAGGAAGCGGAACAGCAGCAGCCAGCGATAATCGGGCGCAAGCGCGCTCAGCGTGTTGAACAGCGCGAAACCGGTCATCAGCAGGATCAGCGTCAACCGGCGCGAGAGCTTCGCCGCCGCCACCGCGATCAACGGCGCCCCCACCACCACCCCGAGCGCATAGGCGCTGATGACATGGCCGGCGCTGGGCACGTCGATCTTCAGCCCCTCCGCCATATAGGGCACCAGGCTCATCGTCGCGAATTCGGTGGTGCCGATCGCGAAGCCGCCCATCGCCAGCGCGAAATGGACCAGGCCGACATTGTGGACGCGGGGAGCGGGGGCGTGCATGCGCCTCAAGTGCGTATGCTGCACTGCAGCGTCAACCCCCGGCGCGCGCATCCGGGGTTGCGCGCGCCGCATGGCAGCCGCCCTTTCCGGCACTCCCGCGATCGCCTATCCTGGCGCCATGCTCGCCGCCGCCCTCCTCTCGCTCGCCGCGCCGGACGCCTGCCCCTCGGACTGGCGCCTGCTCTTCGCCAACGGCCCCCAGGGCGAGGACGTCGCGGGGAGCCGCGCGGCGCTGATCGCGGCGGTGCGCCGCGGCAGCCCGCTGCGCGTCGGCTGGGGCGAGGCGGCCAGGGACGGCAGCTGGTCGGTGGAGGAATTCTCCAATGTCGGCTTCACCAACATCATGGGCGGCAGCGACCTGGTGGTGCAGCTGGAGCCGGCGATGATCCAGAACGACTATCTCGACGCGAAAAAGGCCACGCTGCGCGCCGAGCCGCTGGAATGGCGGGCGATCATGTCCACCGACGGGCGCTTCGACGCGCAGATGACCGTCCCCGCCACGGGCAAGCTGTTCCGCACGCTGCGCCAGCGCACCCGGATCCATTGGTACGCGCTCGCGCCCGATCCGAAATGCGATGCGCGCGAAGCCGTGAACACCGCCCCGCCCGGGCGCACCAACATCCTGGTCGAAAGCATCAAGCCGGTGGAATGACCGGGCACCCGGCGCTTCACACGCCCAGCCAGTCCAGCCCGCCCGGCAGCGCGGCCGCCGAATAGTCCACCTGCAGCACCCGGCGATGCCGCCTGCCGCCGCTGGCGGCCGAGGCATGGACGATCGGCGTGGCGTAGAGCCAGACATCGCCCGGCTGGGCGAGGCAGGCGGCAGTGCCGCAGCGCTCGACCACGCCGGCAAGGTCGCCCTCGGTGATCCGGCCCAGCCGGTGCGAGCCCGGCGCGATCAGCAGCGGCGCATTGTCCTCGGGCACCGGATCGAGATGGACGCGCATCGTCCGCATCGCCGCGATCAGCGCGAAGGGCGGTTCCACGTGGAGCAATCCCCGTTTGCGCGACCAGGGCCCGAATCGCGGCGCGCGCGCACTGCGATCGTGCGGTCCTGGTGCCAGCCGAGCGCCCAGTTGGCGCCGGGGCTCTTGTCGAACAGGATCGCCCGGACCGGGCGCATGCCGGGAGCCAAGGCGCCGAGCATGTCCGGGCCGAGCAGCGCGGCCAGGCCCTGCACATCGTGCAGCCGGATTCCGGCACGGCCCGCCGGCTGGCGCGCGGCAAGCGCCAGCAGCGCATCCAGAAAAGGGGCGGCCGCACCGGCAAGGTGCGCCGCCCCATCCGCGTTCAGCGAAAGCGCCAAGATCAGAGCTTCTCGGTAAGCTCCGGCACGATCTTGAACAGGTCGCCGACCAGGCCGATGTCCGCCACCTGGAAGATCGGCGCGTCCTCGTCCTTGTTGATCGCGATGATCGTCTTCGAGTCCTTCATGCCCGCCAGGTGCTGGATCGCACCCGAGATGCCGATCGCGACATAGACTTCGGGGGCGACGATCTTGCCGGTCTGGCCGACCTGATAGTCGTTCGGCGCATAGCCCGCGTCCACGGCGGCGCGCGAAGCGCCGACGGCGGCGCCGAGCTTGTCCGCCAGCGGATCGATCTGCGCGTGGAACTGCTCCGACGAGCCGAGCGCGCGGCCGCCCGAGACGATCACCTTGGCGCTGGTCAGCTCCGGACGCTCGGACTTGGCGATCTCGGCGCCCGCGAAACTCGACAGGCCCCTATCTGCACTGGCTCCGCCTTCGCTCGCGACGGCCTCGATCGTGCCGCTGCCGCCGGTCGTCGCCGCCTTGGGGAAGGCGGTGCCGCGCACGGTGATCACCAGCTTCTTGTCGCTGGTCTGCACGGTGGCGATCGCGTTGCCGGCATAGATCGGGCGGGTGAAGGTGTCGGCACCCTCGACCGAGAGGATGTCCGAGATCTGCATCACGTCGAGCGCGGCGGCCACGCGCGGCGCGATGTTCTTGCCTGTGGTGGTCGCCGGGAACAGCACCGCGTCGTGCGAGCCCATCAGCGACACGATCAGCGGCGCGACATTCTCGGCGAGGAAATGCTCGTACGCGGCGTCATCGGCGACATGGACCTTGCCCACGCCCTCGATCGCCGCCGCCGCCTTGGCAACGCCGTCGACGCCCTTGCCGGCGACGAGGAGATGGACCTCGCCCAGCTTCGCCGCGGCGGTGACCGCCGAGAGCGTGGCGTCCTTGAGGTTCTGATTGTCGTGCTCGACCCAAACCAGCGTCTTCATTTCGCCACTCCCAGCGCCTTGAGCTTCTCGACCAGCTCGTCGACCGAACCCACCTTGACGCCGGCCGTGCGCTTGGCCGGCTCGACGACCTTGAGCGTCTTGAGACGCGGGGCGACGTCGACTCCGTAATCCGCGACGGTCTTCTTCGCGACCGGCTTGGACTTGGCCTTCATGATGTTCGGCAGCGTGGCGTAGCGCGGCTCGTTGAGGCGCAGATCGGTCGTGACGATCGCCGGCAGCTTGAGGTCCACCGTCTCGAGGCCGCCATCGACTTCGCGCGTCACCTGCACGCCCTGGCCGCCCAGCTCGACCTTCGAGGCGAAGGTGCCCTGGGGCCAGCCGAGCAGCGCGCCCAGCATCTGGCCGGTCTGGTTCGAATCGTCGTCGATCGCCTGCTTGCCCAGGATGATGAGCCCGGGCTGCTCTTCCTCGGCAACCTTGGCGAGCAGCTTGGCGACGGCCAGCGGCTCGATCTCGGAGCCAAGGTCTTCCGGGGTCTGGATCAGGATCGCACGGTCGGCACCCATGGCGCGCGCGGTCAGCAGCACGTCCGACTCCGCCTTGGCGACGCCGATGGTGACCACCACCACCTCGGTCGCCGCGCCCTTTTCCTTCAGGCGCACGGCTTCCTCGATCGCGATCTCGTCGAACGGGTTCATGCTCATCTTGACGTTGGCGAGGTCGACCCCCGTCCCGTCCGCCTTCACCCGCGGCTTCACGTTGTAGTCAAGCACCCGCTTGACCGGCACCAGCACTTTCATCGAAATCCTCTCCATCGCTGGAAGATCGGCAACACCAATCGCTAATGCCCGAGAATCGATTCAAGTCCAGCCCCAAAGCGCCCCCGGCATACCCGATCATCGAAAATGCAGCCCATATCGCCTTGTTACGGTGGCGCGACGAGTTCACCGCAAATTCAGGATCGAACCTGCAATTTCGTGAAGGAAGGAGAGGAGACATGAGGAAATATCATGTGGCGTTCTGGGCGATGCTGGCGGTGACCGCCGCCGCGGCACCCGCCTTGGCGCAGGATGCGCCGGCCATCGCGGCCAAGGAAAAGGCGAAGGCGGGGACGCTCACCGGGCAGCCGGGTGCCGCCTCGTCCAGCTACGCACGCTGCGCGCCGGGCACGCCGATCGGCGGGATCGTGGTGAAGGGCGGGGTCAATCCGACCGGGCGGAGTGCCGAGCCCGAGGGCGCCTGCCCGTCCGGCGGGGCCGCGGAGAACGGGAATGCGCCGCCGGCAGCAGCCGAAGCGGTCACGGCGGCGGATGCGACCATGCCGTCGCGCTTGTCGATGACTCCGACCACGATCAAGGCAGTCGCGCCGGCGGCACCCCAGTTGCTCAAGAAGAGCATCAGCGAAAAGGGCGTCAAGTAAATCGGCGGGCGGGCCGCGCGTGCGGCCCGCCCGCCGATCGATGTCAGGCGGCGACCTTCTGCACTTCGGCGACGATCTTCTTCGCCGCATCGCCCAGGTCGTTCGCGGGAACGATGGCGAGGCCCGAATTGGCGAGGATGTCCTTGCCCTGCTGCACGTTGGTGCCCTCGAGGCGGACGACCAGCGGCACCGAGAGGTTCACTTCCTTCGCCGCGGCGACGATGCCCTCGGCGATGATGTCGCAGCGCATGATGCCGCCGAAGATGTTGACCAGGATGCCCTTCACGGCCGGATCGCTCAGGATGATCTTGAACGCCGCGGTCACCTTCTCCTTGTTGGCGCCGCCGCCGACGTCGAGGAAGTTGGCCGGGAACATGCCGTTGAGCTTGATGATGTCCATCGTCGCCATCGCCAGGCCGGCGCCGTTGACCATGCAGCCGATATCGCCGTCGAGCTTGATATAGGCGAGGTCGTACTTCGAGGCCTCGAGCTCCATCGGATCCTCTTCGCTCTCGTCGCGCAGCTCGGCCAGGTCCTTGTGGCGGAACATCGCGTTCGAATCGAAGCCGACCTTGGCGTCGAGGACGAGGAGGTTGCCCTGCTCGGTCAGCGCCAGCGGATTGACTTCGATCTGCGCGGCATCGGTGCCCTGGAAGGCGGCGAAGAGCGAGGCGGCGACCTTGGCGGCCTGCTTGCCCTGGTCGCCGGTCAGGCCCAGCGCAGCCGCGACGGCGCGGCCATGGTGCGGCATGAAGCCGGTCGCCGGATCGACGTCGAAGGTGTGGATCTTCTCGGGCGTCGAATGGGCGACTTCCTCGATGTCCATGCCGCCCTCGGTCGAGACGACGAAGGCGATGCGGCCGGTGACGCGATCGACGAGCAGCGCCAGGTAGAATTCCTTGGCGATGTCGGCACCGTCGGTGATGTAGAGGCGGTTGACCTGCTTGCCGTGCTCGCCGGTCTGGATCGTCACCAGCGTGTTGCCGAGCATCTCGTGCGCGGCTTCGCGCACCTCGGCCTCGCTGCGGGCGAGGCGGACGCCGCCCTTGGCCTCGGGCGGAAGCTCCTTGAACTTGCCCTTGCCGCGGCCGCCGGCATGGATCTGCGCCTTCACGACATAGAGCGGCCCGGGCAGCTTGTTCATCGCCTCGACCGCCTGCTCGACGGTGAAGGCTGCATAGCCGGCGGCGATCGGCGCACCGAACTTGGCGAGCAGTTCCTTGGCCTGATATTCGTGGATGTTCATGGGGAGCGCGCCCTCGTCATTTGTGGCGGGAAGGGGTTTGCGCGAGCCTTAAGCACGGCGCGCGCGCGAATCCAAATCTTTTCGGCGTAAATGAGATTGCGACGTACTTGCAAGAAGGCCTGGCGCTTCGTCCCACCTGGCTTGTCTGGCGATTGTCCGCAAAGATCGGGACCCCGTCCGTCATCCCCGCGCGGGCGGGGATGACGGACGGGGTGTTTGTTCCCCAGGGGAAAAGTCCGGGGTCGCAGGGACAAGGACCGGCCGGACGACTCGCATCCGCCGCTGACGGATCGCGTGCGAGCGCCTATCTACACCGCATGCCCTCCTGGCTCGGCCCCTTCCTGTTCCTCGCCACCATCGCCGCGATGGAAGGCTTCGCCTGGGCGATGCACCGCTGGGTGATGCACGGGCCCGGCTGGTTCCTCCATGCGAGCCATCATCGGCCCCGCACGGGCCCGTTCGAATGGAACGACCTCTATGCCGTGATCTTCGCCATGCCCTCGATCCTGTTCCTGTACGGCGGCGGGCAGGCGGGCTGGTGGCCCGGCTTCGCCTGGATCGGGGCGGGGATCGCCGGCTATGGCGCGATCTATTTCGGCTTCCACGACGTGATCGTCCACCAGCGGATCCGCCATCGCCACGTCCCGCGATCGCGCTACCTGAAGCGAATCGTCCAGGCGCACCGGCTGCATCATGCGGTCGAATCCAAACATGGCGCGGTCAGCTTCGGTTTTCTCTGGGCGCCGCCCGCCGACGCGTTGAAGCGCCAACTCAAGGTCAACGCCGGTTTGGCCCGCTTCCGCGCCAACCCGGATTGACGCGGCCCCCGGCGCCGGACACATGCTTTGCGCCATGGAGCATCTGAATCTCTCCGAGTCCGAGTGGCGCAAGCGCCTGAACCCGGAGCAGTTTCACGTGCTGCGCGAAGCCGGCACCGAGCGGGCCTTTTCCGGCCACTATACCGACAACAAGGCCGACGGCCTCTATCTGTGCGCCGGCTGCAAGCTCGAGCTGTTCGACAGCGCCGACAAGTTCGACTCGGGCTCGGGCTGGCCCAGCTTCACGCGGCCGATCGATCCGGAGAACGTCACCGAGCACGCCGATACCAGCCATGGCATGCGCCGGGTCGAGCTGCGCTGCGCGCGCTGCGACGGGCACCAGGGCCATGTCTTCCCCGACGGGCCGCCGCCGGCGGGCCTGCGCTACTGCATCAACTCGGTCAGCCTCGATTTCCGTTCACGTGGCGGCAACCAGAATGTCGCTACCAGCGAACCGAGCGGCGCCTGATCCTTGTGAGCAGGCCGAATAGGGCTTAATCGCACTCCCCCGATGCCATCGAAGAATTTGCCCACCGTGATCCGCACGCCCAAATGGCGTGACTTCTCCTTTTGGAAGCGAATCGCTTTCTGGACGCTGGTGACCGGCGGCGGCCTGGCGCTGCTCGGCTTCATCGCGCTGCTGATCGCGGTCTATTCGACCAAGTCGACGCTGCCGAGCTTCGACGAGCTCAAATCCTCGCCCAACGGCCAGATGATCCGCGTCCATGCCGCGGACGGCACCGTGCTGGTGTCGCTCGGGCCGAGCTATGGCGAGTGGATCAAGTACGACCGGATTCCGCAGGTGATGAAGGACGCGATCATCGCCACCGAGGATCGCCGCTTCGAATCGCACTGGGGCGTCGATCCCGTCGGCGTCGCGCGCATCTTCTGGCGGGCCAAGCAGCTGCACGACGAGGGGCGGCGCCTGCAGGGCGGCTCGACGATCACCCAGCAGGTGGCGCGCACCATCTTCCTGTCGAACAAGTACGATCTTGGCCGCAAGGTGCGCGAAGGCGTGATCGCGCTGGCGATGGAACGGAAATTCTCGAAGGACGAGATCCTCGAACTCTATCTCAACAAGGTCTATTTCGGCGGCGGCGCCTATGGCATCGACGCCGCGAGCCGGAAATTCTTCGGCCACCCCGCCACCAATCTGAGCCTGGCCGAGGCGGCGGTGATCGCCGGCCTGGTCAAGGCACCTTCGCATTATTCGCCCACCGCCGATGCCGAAGCCGCAGTCGGCCGCGCCAGCGTGGTGCTCGACCTGATGGCCGAGACCGGCAAGATCACGCAGGGCCAGGCCAAGGCCACCGATCCGCGCACCGTGGCGCTCGCCCCCGAACCCCAGCAGAACAGCGTGCGCTATTTCACCGACTGGGCACTGCCCCAGCTGGAGGTGCTGATCGACGAGACCGAGGCGCCGCTGGAAGTCTGGACCACGCTCGACCTGTCGATGCAGCGCGCCGCCGACGACGCGATCCGCGCCAACGCGCCGAAGAACGCGCAGGGCGCGCTGGTCAGCCTCGATCGCGACGGCGCGGTCCGCGCGATGGTGGGCGGCAAGGACTATGTGGCGTCCATCTACAATCGCGCGACCCAGGCCACCCGGCAGCCGGGCTCGGCGTTCAAGCTGTTCGTCTATCTCACCGCGCTCGAAGCCGGCCACAAGCCCGACGACATGGTGGTCGACGAGCCGGTGACCATCGCCGGCTGGAGCCCGCGCAACAGCTCGGGCGCGTTCCGCGGCGAGATGAACATCCGCACCGCCTTCGCCTATTCGGTCAACACCATCGCGGCGAAGCTGGGCCAGGAAGTGGGCTTCGGCGCGATCGCCAACATGGCGCGCCGCTTCGGCATCACCACCCCCGTCGACACGCATCCGGCAATGGTGCTCGGCACGTCGGACGTCCGCCTGATCGACATGACCCGCGCCTTCGCCTCGGTGGCGAACAAGGGCGTGGCGGTGACGCCCTATGGCATCACGCGCGTGACTGCGAACGGCGCGGTGATCTACCAGCATGAAGTCGACACCAGCCAGGTCCTGGTCGCGCCCTATGTCGCGGCGCAGATGACCGACCTGATGCAGACCGCGGTGGCCACCGGCACCGGCCGCGCCGCGCAGATCGGCCGCCCGGTCGCCGGCAAGACCGGCACCACCACGTCGAACAAGGACGGCTGGTTCGTCGGCTTCTCCTCCGGCCTCACCACCGGCGTGTGGATGGGCCGCGACGATGCCAAGGTGGTCCCCGGCCTGCAGGGAGGCACCGCCCCGGCACGCGCCTTTCACGATTTCATGGTCAAGGCAGTGGCGCGCCGGCCGGTCGAGCAGTTCGACACCCAGGTGACGCTGCCCGAATATCAGCTCGACGAAGAGAATGCGGCCTATGCCGAGCCGGACAATGGCCTGTTCGTCGATCCGGACGGCAATCCGCTGCCCGAGGATCAGCAGCCGCGCGGGGACGGCACCGAGCAGGCCCAGCCCCAGCATGGCCAGGACGAGCAGCTCGACCAGGACTGGATCGACCGGATGACCGGCCGCAAGGCGCCGGCCCCGGCACAGCGCGACCAGCGCGATGCCCCACGCGACCTCCCCCGCCAGCCGGGCCCGCCGCCAAGGGGCGACGCGCCGCGGGGCGAGCAGCAATAGGTCTGCGCTTCTCTCCCTAAGGGAAGCGGGAAGGGCCAGGTCGAGAACCCGGGCGAGTATCCGAGACCATATCCGTCATCCCCGCGCAGGCGGGGATCCAGGGTAGCTAGGGGCGATCGAAGCAATCTTGGCCAAGGCCGCCGGAGAAGGCACCGCGGGCCGCATCGCCGCCGCGCCTGGCCCTGGATCCCCGCCTGCGCGGGGATGACGGCCGACAGAATATCGGGACCCGCCTATCGCCCGTACCAGTGCAGCCCGGCGCCGTTACGCTTCAGCCACGCCCGCGCCCGCTCCGGATCCCCTTCATAGAGTTCCGCCACCACCCGGTGGAAAGCCGGCGAATGGTTCATGTGGATCCGGTGGGCGACTTCATGCGCCACGGTCGCGCGGCGGACATGGCCGGGCGCCAGCAGCAATCGCCAGCTGTAGCGGATCTGGCCCGAGGAAGCGCAGCTCCCCCAGCGCCCGCGCGGATCGCCGATCGATACCTTGGTGACCGTTACGCCCGCGCGCTCGGCATATTCCGCGGTCTCCTCGCTCAGCAGGTCGAGCGCGGCCTGGCGGAGCCAGCGTTCGATGCGCCGCTCCAGCCCCTCGCGCGGGCCGCCGCAGAGCAGCCGGTCACCCGCCAGCCGCGGCGTGCGGCCGGCACCCGGCGCGGGCCAGACAATCTCCACTTCGGCATCGCCGATCGGAATGCGTGCGGCGGGCGCGAACGGCCGCGCCTCCGGCATCTTCGCCTGTTGCGCCGCGATCCAGCCCTGCTGCTCGCGCGCCCAGTCCATGCCCTTCTTGAGCGAGGCCCGGGGCGGCAGCGTCAGCTTCACCCGGCCCGAGCGCGGATCGACCGAGAGCCGCATCCGCCGCGCGCGGGCGTGACGGACCACCTCGATCTCCGGGTCGCTCAAAGCTCGCGGTCCACCAGATGATGTTCGAAATCCACCACATCGTCCTCGCTCACCGTCCAGCCGCGCGTCGACTGGCCGGCCGCATGGACCGATTCCGGATCGCCGCTCACCAGATAATGCCAGTCGGGCAGGGGCTTGCCCTCGCCGCGCAGCCGATAGGCACAGGTGGAGGGAAGCCATTCGATGTCCCGGACGTTGCGCGCCGTCAGCCGCACGCATTCGGGGACATAGGCATGGCGGTGCTTATAGTCCGAGCAGCGCCCCATCCGCCGGTCGAGCAGGCGGCAGGCGACATTGGTCGGCACCAGCTCGCCGGTCTCCTCGTCCTCGAGCTTGTGGATGCAGCACTTGCCGCAACCGTCGCAAAGCGCCTCCCATTGCGCCCGGTCGAGCTGCTCCAGCGGCAGGTCTTCCCAGAATTTCCCGGTCATTTCACCCAATGGTCGAGCTGCTCCACCATGGCCGCAGCGTCCTTCTCGATCGGCAGCGACGTGATCGGCTTGCCGTCCTTGTCCATCAGATAGGCAATCTGGCTGTGTCCTACCAGATAGGCGCCGTTCGGGCCGGGCGCTTCCTTCTTGGCATAGACCGCATATTGCTTCTCCACCGCCGCGATCGCCGCCGGGCTGCCGGTGAGGCCGACGATGCGATCGTCGAAATTGCGGACGAATGCGCCGACCACCTTGGGCGTGTCGCGCTCGGGATCGACGGTGATGAAGATCGGCACGATCGCCTTGGCCTTTTCCGGCGCCTGCTTGTCGAGCATCCGCATCGCCTGGCCGATCTTGAGCATGTCGTTCGGGCAGATGTCGGGGCACCAGGTATAGCCGAAATAGACGATGCGGTACTTGCCGGCGAAGTCGCTGTCGCGCACCGGCTTGCCGTCCGGATCGGTCAGCGTGAAGGGACCGCCGATACGGGCGCCGGCGAGCGGCGGCTCGTCCGCGGCGCCGCTGCAGCCCGAGACGATCAGTAGCAAAGGCGCAAGGGCCTGAAAAATCCTGCTCATGGTATCTCCTGCCATGATCTGATAGTCCGGGGCTTGCAAGCACTGCCGCTATGGGGTTTGGGCAAGACATGATCGTTCGCGTATTGGGTGCCGCCGGCGCCGCCCTGCTGATGCTCGCCGCCGCGCCCGCATCGGCCCAGCAATTCTCCGACAGCTACAATTTCCTCAATGCCATCCGCGAGACGGACGGCACCAAGGTGAACAAGTATCTGGAGAACAAGTCGCTCCGCATCGTCAACGCCAAGGACCGCTCGACCGGCGAGGGCGCGCTGCACATCGTGACGCGGCGCAGCGACTCGACCTATCTGCGCGTGCTGCTCCAGCAGGACGACATCAATCCGAACCTGCAGGACAATCGCGGCAATACTCCGCTGATCATCGCCGCCGAGCGGGGCTGGGGCGACGGCGTGCAGATCCTGCTCAAATACGGCGCCAATGTGAACACCGCCAACGCCAGCGGCGAGACGCCGCTGATCCGCGCCGTCCAGGTCCATGACATCGACGTCGCCCGCCAGCTGCTCGCCGCGGGCGCCAATCCGGACCGGACCGACAATGTCACCGGCAAGTCGGCGCGCGATTATGCCCGTGACGAGACGCGCTATCCGCAGATCGCCAAGCTGCTCGCCGAAGCTCCCAAGGGCGGCAAGTCGAGCGGCAGCGCGGCTCCGGCGGGCCCGAAGCTCTAGAAAGCCGCTTCCGCGTCGGGATCGAGGATCTGGATGACTCGGCGCGCGGCGCGCCGGGCAAAGGCCAGCGTGCATTTCCGGCGCGTCGGCGCGGGCAGGGGGAATGTCGCCGCCTCACGCATCACCGCCGCATCGTAGCGATCGGCGACGATCAGCCCGGCACGCGCGGGCAGGAAACTCTCCTGCTCGAAGGGCCTGAGGTCGAACCCCGCGGGCACTGCCCAGAAGAAGCGGTCGCAATGGGCGAGATAATCGGTCCATTTCCCGTCGCCGAGCAGATCGGCGCGCGACACCTTGATCTCGACGATGACGATGTTGCCGCGCGAATCGATCGCCATCAGGTCGGCGCGGCGGCCACCCTCCAGCGGCACCTCGGCGAGCGCGACGCAATCATGGCGAAGGAGCAGCCGAGTGACGCCGCGCGCGACATCGGCGGCGATCAAGGGCCCATCTGGCTGCGGGTCTTCCTGAATCGAAACGGCCGGGGAAGTCATCCCCGACCGTCTAGAACATTACGCGAACGCAGGAAACCCCGCGACTCACCTATTCTGGATTCCGGCACCGGCCCGCTCCCCCGCCCGGCCACCCAACGGCAGTATTCCATGGGTGGCCGGGCGGGGGAGCGGGCCGGTGCCGCCAATCAACTATCAACGATAGAAAACATGGTTGCCGACGGAGCCCACCCGCGCGCGCTTCCAGCTCGGCTTCACATAGCGGGCATGGAAATAGAGCGCCTCGGGCACCGGCGAATCCCACTGGTCCTTCATCGCGACCTGGGCCACGGCGAGCGCCTTCTTCCACTGGCCGTTGGCCGGCGGAGTCGGCAGCTTGCCGCCGCGCACGAAGGAGAACTGGCCGCGCTGGGTCACCACACCGCAGACCGAGCGCGGAAAGCGGCCCGATTCGGTGCGGTTGAGGATCACGTCCGCCACGGCGAGCTGGCCGGCGAGCGGCTCGCTCTTCGCCTCGTAATAGACGCTGACGGCAAGGCAGTTGAGCTCGCTGTCGAGCGATGCAGGCGCATCCTGCGCGGCCACGGCTTCGGAGAGCGAGTCGAAATCTTCGTCGTCCGCATCCGCATTGGGGATCGGCTGGACGATCTCGGTCTTTTCCTGGATCGGAGTCGGCGCGGCCTGCGGGGCCGGCATGGGAACCTGCTGGAGGTTCTGGACGTTGACCTGCTGAACCGGCGCATCCTGCGCGTTCGGGGTCACGTCGATCGTGGCGGCATTCGCAAGTGCGCCAGCGCAAAAAGTCACGGCCGCGAAGCCCGCGGCGCGATGGAAGAACTTCATTAGGGTTCGTTGCTGTGCGGTTGGTGCGCGGCCGGCCCTTCTTGTCTAGTGGGCCGCCGGGCTTCCCCCCCGACTGCGTAACCTGCCGACTTCACACCCCGGCAGACACAACGCGATTGATAGTAGGCGCCGCCTTTCGCCGCGCGCGCCCCATATGTCAATTCATCGCGATCGTTTCAGCGGCGAAGCGTTCCCCATCCACGATATCCAGTTCGACCACCCAGAGGTCGGAATCGCGCTCGCGGCGCCGGCGCCAATAGGCCGTGACCTCGCCCTCGTCGGCGAATGCGCGCGGGCCCGAGGCGATCAGCGCGGGGTTTCCGTCCGGCCCGAGCCCGCGCTCGACGAACCGCGGATTGGCGCCGCGATCGACCAGCAGGAGCAGCACCGCGCCGGCAGTCGCATCCCCCCGGGCCAGCACCATCGCGCTCCCGCCCGCGCCCTCGGCACGGCGGATCAGCGCGTTGACGAGCACGCCGGTGGCGATCCGCGCCATCAGCCCTGGCGATATCCGGGCAACGAAGCGAGCGGGATGCGCGAGCGCATGAACGTGCCCGTACCGCGCGCCGCTTCCTCGCCGGTCGCATCGATCAGCCGCGCCTCGCCGACGAACACGCGCCGCTGCCCGCTCACCCAGCGCCCCTCCGCAACTACCGGCCCCGGGCCAAGCGGCTTGGTGAGCAGCAGGTTGAACTGGGTGGTCAGCACGAAGCGATCGGTGACGAGGCTGTTCACCGCATAAAAGGCGGCATCGTCGAGCATCTTGAAATAGCTCGTGCCATGCGCGGCGCCCGCCGCATGGAAATAGCGCTCGTCGATCGTGAAGCGAATGCGCGCGACGCCACCTTCCGGAATCTCGAGCTCGGACTCGAACAGCCGGTTGATCGGCGCCGCGGCATAAAGGGATTCGAGCGCACGGAAATGCGCCTCCGCCCCGATGGGCTCCTCAGGCCGCGTCACGCGCCTCCACGCCCGCAAGCAGCGCATAGAGCGCATCGCGCGATCCGGCGCCGCGCAGCTTGGCGGCGATCGCCTTGTCGCGCAGGCAACGCGAGACGCAGGCCAGCGCCTTCAGATGCTCGGCGCCCGCGCCCACCGGCGAGAGCAGCATGAAGACGAGATCGACGGGCAGCTCGTCCACCGCACCGAAATCGACCGGCTTGTCCAATCGCACGAACACGCCGCAGACGCGGCGGATCGCATCGAGCTTGCCGTGCGGAATGGCGATGCCGGCGCCGAAGCCAGTCGATCCCAGCTTCTCGCGCTCGGCAAGGGTTTCGGAAACGGCGCGCGCGTCGAGGCCATAGGCCTCCGCCGCGGCGGCCCCCAGCGCTGCGAACAGCGCCTTCTTGCTGGCAACACTCACGCCGGAGAGCACTGCCTCCGGCACGAGCAATTCAGTGATGGTCGTCATCGATATTCCAGTTGAGGTCCGCCCCCCGGGGCCTGCCTTTAATACTCAGGCGGCGCGATTGGGTTCCACCCATCCGATCGTCCCGTCGCCGCGCCGATAGACCATGTTATGGGCACCTGTCGCGCTATTTCGGAAAAGCAGCGCATTGGTGTTCCGCAGATCGAGCATCATCACCGCGTCCGAAACCGTGGCATCGGGCACATCCACCCGGGTCTCCGCGATGATCAGCGGCGCATCGACCGGCTCGTCCTCGTCCACCGTCTCCTGAAAGAGCGTGTAGCCGGCGTTGTTGTCATAGGCGCCATTCTCGGCGAACGCATTGACCACGCCGTTCTGGCGGTCCTTCAGCCGGCGCGTATAGCGGCGCAGCTGCTTGTCGATCCGGTCGGCTGCGCCGTCGAACGCGCCATGCGCCTCCATGCCCTTGTTCGTCGCCTTGAGGACAAGGCCCTGGGTTACGTGCATCACGATGTCGCAGGTGAACCCATTGTCGTGCGGTCCCTTGCCGAAGGTCGCCTGGGACGAGATCGCGCGCGAGAAATATTTGCCCGCAATCCCCTGGAGTCGTTCGTTGACCTGCGCCTTGAGCGCGGCGCCGGTCTCGACCTGATGCCCAGAAACCCGGATGTCCATTGTTCACCTCCACTTTGTACCGAGGACCCGTACTGGGGTGGGTCCGAGCCGATTGACCGCCGGCGATCGCCGGGAGTCAACTGGCCGGGGCGGTGCCCCAGAGCGGGTCCTCCATCTTAGAGAGAAAGGCCGCGTGGCGTTCGAGTTCCGCCGCGCTGGCCGTAAATTGCCGGGCCGGGCGCGCATGCACGCGCGACGGCGCCTCGACCGCGGTCTCGCGCACCACCGGCGCGTCCACCGCCAGGCCCAGCGTGATCTGCCGCCCGCCGGTAAGCTCGACATAGACCTGGGCCAGCAGCGAGGCGTCGATCAGCGCGCCGTGCAGCGTGCGCTGGGTAAGATCGATGCCGTAGCGGGTGCACAGCGCATCGAGCGTGTGCTTGGCGCCCGGGTGCTTGACGCGCGCGATCGCCAGCGTGTCGACCATGCGGCCCAGGTCGACGATCGGCCGGCCGCTGCGAGTCAGCTCGCCATTGATGAAGCCGAAGTCGAAATTGGCGTTGTGCGCGATCATCGGGCTGTCGCCGATGAACTCGAGCATATCCTCGACCACGTCCTCGAACAGCGGCTTGTCCGAGAGGAACACGTCCGACAGGCCGTGCACGTTGAACGCCTCGATCGGCATCGGGCGCTGGGGATTGATATAGGCGTGGTAGGTGCGGCCGGTCATCACGCGGTTGACCAGCTCGACGCATCCGATCTCGACCAGCCGGTCGCCACCCGAGAAGCTGAGCCCGGTGGTTTCGGTGTCGAACACGATTTCACGCATTGGGACCTTATCCTCCCACGCGGCCCGCTAGGCAAGCGATGACATCACGGACCACCGCGCGCGTCTCCCCGATCGGCACGCCGGTGGGGATGACGAAATCGGCACGCGCGCGCTTTTCCGAGTCGGGCAGCTGGCGGGCGAGGATCGCCTCGAAGCGGGCCTCGGTCATGCCGGGCCGGGCGAGCACGCGCGCGCGCTGCACATCGGCGGGCGCGGAGACCACGGCGACCCTGTCGACCTGCGCCCATCCACCCGCTTCGAACAGCAGGGGTATGTCGAGCACCACCAGCGGCGCATCGCGATTCGCCTGGAGAAACGCCTCGCGCCGCGCGGCCACGGCAGGATGGAGGATCGCCTCCAGCCGGGCAAAGGCACCGGGATCGGCCGTCACCGCCTCGCGCAGCAATGCGCGGTCCACCCCAAGATCGCCGGTAGTGCCGGGGAACGCCGCCGCGATCGCCGCCAGCGCCGCGCCGCCCGGGCCCTGGAGCCGATGGACCTCGGCATCGGCATCGAACACCGGCACGCCGTCTTCCGCGAACATCGCCGCCACGGTCGACTTGCCCATGCCGATCGACCCGGTGAGGCCCAGGATGATCGGGCGCGTGCTCATTTCAGCAGCAGCGCGCGCAGTTCCTCGTCGCGGTCGCGCGGCGGCTCGGCGCCGAAGAACAGCTCGAAGGCGAGCGCGGCCTGGCCGACCAGCATCTCGAGTCCGTCCACCGTATCGAGATCGCGGTCGCGCGCCTGGGCAAGCAGGCCAGTCTCGAGCGGAGCATAGACCGCGTCATAGACCACGGCGTCGGGGGGCAGCGGTGCGAGGTCGATCTCGAGCGGCGGCTGACCCACCATGCCGAGCGCGCTGGCATTCACCAGCAGCGCGGCCGGAGGCAGCTTGGCGGTGAGCGGCAGCGCCTCGCCCTTGATCCCGAAGCCGGAAAGCAGGGCCGCGCCCTTGAGCACATTGCGGTTGAGCAGAGTCACCCGGCCGATGCCGACCTTGGACAGCGCGAACAGGATCGCCCGCGCCGCGCCACCCGCGCCGATCACCACTGCATGCCTGCCGTCGAGATCCAGGCCCGCGATCGGGGCATAGAAGCCGCCGGCATCGGTGTTGGTGCCGATCAGCGCGCCATCCTCGGCCCGCACCACCGTGTTGATCGCGCCGATCGACTGGCGGATGCCGCCGCGATCCTCGACGAACTCCAGCGCCGCCTGCTTGTGGGGCAGGGTGATGTTGCAGCCGCGCCAGTCGGGATCCGCCCTGCGCGCTTCGAAATAGCCCGCGAGCGCGTCGGGCTTCACATGCGCGCGGCGATATTCGGCTGCGATGCCGAGCTGCGCCAGCCAGAAGCCGTGGATCAGCGGCGACTTGGACTGGGCGATGGGGTCGCCGATCACCTCGGCATAGGCAGTCATGACGTCAATATCCCCCGGATGCGCAGATAGTCGAGGATCGGCAGCAGCGGCATGCCGAGAATGGTGAACTGGCTGCCCTCGGTCCGGCTGAACAGCTGGACGCCGGGCCCCTCGATCCGGAAGCAGCCGACGCAACCGGCGATCGCGGGCCATTCCATGTCGAGATACTGCTGGATGAACCCTTCCGAGAGCGGCCGGACGTGCAGCCTGGCCCGGTCGACATGGCGCCACACCGCGCGGCCGCCCTCGGCGATCACGGCGGCGCTGTAGATGTCGTGCGTCCGGCCCGACATGCGGCGCAGGTGATCCGCCGCCTGCTCGCGGCTCTCCGGCTTGTCGAGCAGCGAACCGTCGTCGAGCGCGACCAGCGAATCGCCGCCCAGCACGAGCGCGGCCGGCACCAGGCCGGAGACCTTGCGCGCCTTGAGCTCGGCCAGCGCATCGGCCAGGTCGCGCGGGGAAATGCCGCCGGCGACCAGCGACTCCTTCGCCGAAGCCTCGTCCACCTGTGCCGTCACGGCGTCATGCGGCACGCCGGCGGCGTCGAGCATCGCGCGGCGCGAGGCGCTTTGCGACGCGAGGATGAACTTCATGACCTTCCCTTCTCGAGCGTCCGCTCGTTGCACAGCTGGATGATCGCCGCCGCGGTCTCCTCGATCGAGCGGCGCGTCACGTCGATCACCGGCCAGCCATTGTCGGCGAACATCCGCCGGGCATAGGCGACTTCGCGCGACACCGAGTCCTGGTCGACATAGCTCGTCTCGGGCGCCTGGTTCAGCGAGAGCAGCCGGTTGCGGCGGATCTGGATCAGCCGGTCGGCACTGGTGGTGAGGCCGACGATCAGCGGATGCTTCAGGTCGAACAGCTCCGTCGGCGGCGGCGATTCGACCACGATCGGGATGTTGGCCGTCTTGTAGCCGCGGTTCGCCAGGTAGATCGACGTCGGCGTCTTGGACGATCGGGAGACGCCGGCGAGCAGGATATCGGCTTCTTCCCAATCCTCGGCGAGCAGCCCGTCATCATGCGCGATGGTGAACTGGATCGCGTCGACACGCGCGAAATAAGCGGCATCCAGGGTATGTTGCCGCCCCGGCCGCGCCTTGGCTTCCTGGCCGAGCAGGTTGGAGAGCGCATGGTTGACCGGATCGAGCGGCGCGATCGCCGGCAATCCCATCGCCCGGCAGCGGCTTTCCAGCGTGCGGCGGATCTCGGGGTTCACCAGCGTATAGAGCACCAGGCCCGGGTTCTGGGCGATCTCCTGCAGGATGCGCTCGAGATGCGCCTCGCTGCGCACCATCGGCCAGAAATGCCGCAGCGTCTCCACATCGTCATACTGGGCGAGCGCCGCCTTGGCGATGTTCTCCAGCGTCTCGCCGGTGGAATCGGAGAGGAGGTGGAGGTGAAGGCGCATCAGTGGCCCTTGCGGGGGGCGCGCGGCGCCACGGGGGATGAATCTGTGGAGAACATGCCGCACAGCCACTAGCGCAACCGGGCGCACGAACCAATCGGGTCAGTTCCATGACTCCCGCTGGTGATTCGTCCACATGCCCGTCCCCAGCTTGTGATTCCGATCCACAGCCTGTTGAAAACGGGGACGGGGCCGGCGAATCCGGAGACTCCCGAGGGGCCCGCGGAGTCAATCTGTTGGCAAGTCGCGGACGAATGCATAAGCCCCGGCTTTCACGTCCCAACAGACTCCAACAATTCCTAGATTCTCTTTTAATAGTTTTAGGACCGAGGCCCTGACCGCTCCCCGAACCAAGCCGCTGCTCGAGACGCTGAAGGGCGTCCGACAGGAAGTGCCGCCCCTGTGGCTGATGCGCCAGGCCGGCCGCTATCTGCCCGAATATCGCGCGCTTCGGGCCGAGAAGGGCGGATTCCTCGAACTGGCGCTCGACCCGCAGGCCGCCGCCGAGATCACGCTCCAGCCGATCCGCCGCTTCGGCATGGACGGCGCGATCCTGTTCTCCGACATATTGATGGTGCCGATGGCGCTGGGCCAGAGGCTCTGGTTCGAGACCGGCGAGGGACCGCGGCTGGCACCGACCGTGACGTCCCGCGCGATCCTGGATGCCCTTGAATCGCGTCCTGAGGCCCTGCAGCCGGTGTATGAGACCGTCCGGCAGGTACGGGCCACCCTCGACCCCCGAGTGACCTTCCTGGGCTTCGCAGGCAGCCCCTGGACCGTCGCCACCTATATGATCGCGGGACAGGGCAGCCGCGAGCAGGCCGAGGCGCGCCGGCTCGCCTATGCGGATCCCGGACTCATGCAGGCGCTGGTCGATCGCATCGCGGACTGCACGATCGACTATCTGAATGCCCAGATCGATGCCGGCGTCGAGGCTGTGCAGCTGTTCGACAGCTGGGCCGGCAGCCTTTCGCCCGAGCAGTTCGAGCGCTGGGTGATCGCCCCTACCGCCCGCATCGCGGCCGCGGTGAAGAGCAGGGCGCCGGTGATCGGCTTCCCCAAGGGTGCCGGCGGCAAGCTCCCCGCCTATGCCCGTGAGACCGGCGTCGATGCGATCGGGCTCGACGAGACGGTCGATCCGGTCTGGGCGGACGGCGTGCTGCCCGAGCATCTCCCCGTGCAGGGCAATCTCGATCCGCTGGCGCTGATCGCCGGCGGCGAGACGCTCGATCGCGCGACCGACCGGATTCTTTCGGCCTTTCCAAGCCGCCCGCATGTGTTCAATCTGGGGCACGGCATCCAGCAGGACACGCCGGTCGCGCATGTCGAGCGGCTGCTGGCGCGGATCAGGAGAGGGTGATGGCGGCCCGCGAGCGGAGGCGAGCATGACTGGATTCCTGGGCGGGGCCTATCTCTGGGTCAAGGCGTTCCACATCATCTTCGTGATCTTCTGGATGGCCGGCCTGTTCCTGCTGCCGCGCTATCTCGTCCATCACCAGGAGGCGCTGGGCACGCCGGAAGCCGCCGCCTGGGCGAAGCGCGAGGCGCTGCTCCGCCGCATGATCCTCACGCCGTCGATCCTGGTGGTGTGGCTGCTCGGCCTGGCGCTCGCTGCCAATCTCGGGCTGTTCGAAGGGGGCGCCGGGCTCGGCTGGCTGCATGCCAAGCTGTTGATCGTGTTGCTGCTTTCCGGATTCCACGGCTGGGCGGTCAGCTATTCCCGCAAGCTTGCCGGCGGCCATGGGCCGATTCCGGCGCGGCGGCTGCGCATGCTCGGCGAGCTGCCCGCCCTGGCGGTGATCCTGATCGTCATCCTGGCGGTCGTGAAGCCCTTCTGACCGCAGGCGTAACATAGTTGCGCACGGCTTCCGTCTCCCGCAAGATGAAACCTGCCGCAAAAGCGCATTGCAGACCGCGGAGACCGGTTGACTTGGCCTTGGGCCCTACCTAATTCGGCGTTGTGGTCCGGGTCACCGGGCCATCCCTCCTCCAAGCATCGTTATTCGTGCGCGACCGTACCGCCGACCGACGCTCTCCCCAAGCAATCCAGGCATCCGGACTCCCAATGCATCTCAAGGACCTCAAGAAGAAAGCCCCCGCCGAACTGGTCTCGATGGCCGAGGAGCTCGGCGTCGAGAGCGCTTCGACTTTGCGCAAGCAGGATCTGCTCTTCGCGATCCTCAAGGCACAGGCCGAGCAGGGCGACCAGATCATGGGCGAAGGCACGATCGAAGTGCTGCCCGACGGCTTCGGCTTCCTGCGCAGCCCCGAGGCGAATTATCTCGCCGGGCCCGACGACATCTATGTCTCGCCCAACCAGGTCCGCAAGTTCGGCCTGCGCACCGGCGACACGGTGGAAGGCGAGATCCGCGCGCCCAAGGATGGCGAGCGTTATTTCGCGCTCACCCGCCTGGTCTCGGTCAATTTCGACGACCCGGATGCGGTTCGCCACCGGGTAAATTTCGATAATCTCACTCCGCTCTATCCCGAGCAGAAGCTGACGCTCGACAGCCTCGATCCGACGATCAAGGACAAGTCGGCCCGGGTGATCGATATCGTCGCGCCCCAGGGCAAGGGCCAGCGCGCGCTGATCGTGGCGCCGCCGCGCGTCGGCAAGACCGTGCTGCTCCAGAACATCGCCAAGGCGATCACCGACAACCATCCCGAGGTCTTCCTGATCGTGCTGCTCATCGACGAGCGCCCCGAGGAAGTGACCGACATGCAGCGCAGCGTGAAGGGCGAGGTGATCTCCTCCACCTTCGACGAGCCGGCGCAGCGCCACGTCCAGGTCTCCGAGATGGTGATCGAGAAGGCCAAGCGGCTGGTCGAGCACAAGAAGGACGTGGTGATCCTGCTCGATTCGATCACGCGCCTTGGCCGCGCCTACAACACCGTGGTTCCGTCCTCGGGCAAGGTGCTCACCGGCGGTGTCGACGCGAACGCGCTGCAGCGGCCGAAGCGCTTCTTCGGTGCCGCGCGCAACATCGAGGAAGGCGGCTCGCTCTCGATCATCGCCACGGCGCTGATCGACACCGGCAGCCGCATGGACGAAGTGATCTTCGAAGAGTTCAAGGGTACCGGCAACTCGGAAATCGTCCTCGATCGCAAGGTGGCCGACAAGCGCATTTTCCCGGCGCTCGACGTCGGCAAGTCGGGCACCCGCAAGGAAGAGCTGCTGGTCGACAAGTCCAAGCTCACCAAGATGTGGGTGCTGCGCCGCATCCTGATGCAGATGGGCACCGTCGATGCGATGGAGTTCCTGCTCGACAAGATGAAGGATTCCAAGACCAACGAGGATTTCTTCGACAGCATGAACCAGTGATCGTCCGGACCCTCCTTTCGGGGGAGGGGCGGACGGCGGATCGGGAAAGGCCGGGCATCACGCCCGGCCTTTTCTTTTGCCCGCGTCACGCTAGGGCTTAGCGATGCTCGACTTGCTCTTCAGCGCCGCCGCGGCCGGTATCGGTTCCCCGCTCGATATCTGGAACCATATCGTCGCCGATTTCTCGAACCTCGGCGATCCGTCCGCGCTCGCCGCCTTCGGCTCGGTGCTGATGATCGACCTGGTGTTGGCGGGCGACAATGCGATCGTCGTCGGCGCGCTTGCCGCGGGCCTGCCGGCGGAACAGCGCCGGAAGGTGATCCTGATCGGCATCGGCGCCGCGCTTGTCCTGCGCATCCTGTTCGCGCTGATCGTCAGCTGGCTGATGGGGATTGTCGGGCTGATCTTCGCCGGCGGGCTGCTGCTGCTCTGGGTGAGCTGGAAATTCTGGCGCGAGATCCGCGAGGGCGGGCCGCATGCCGATGAGGTCGAATCCGGCCTGAAGCCGGCCAGGAGCTTCGCTGCCGCCGCCTGGGCGGTCGCCGTGGCCGATGTCTCGATGAGCCTCGACAACGTGCTCGCCGTGGCCGGCGCCGCGCGCGAGCATCCCGGTATCCTCGTCGTCGGCCTGCTGCTCTCGGTGGTGCTGATGGGCATTGCCGCCAACCTGATCGCCAAGCTGATCAACCGCTATCCATGGATCGCCTATATCGGCCTCGTCGTGATCGTCTTCGTCGCCTTCCGGATGATCTATGAGGGCTGGGTGGGCACGCACGAGACGCCGGGCATCGTCAGCTTCTTCTGAAGAACGGGCTGGATGCCCTTGCAATGGCCCTGGACATCGCTGCTGGTGGTCGTGGCCATGGCGGTGGTGTCGCGGGTCGTTGCATTCCTGTTCGGAAAAGGGGAGGCCGGCCCGGCGCCCATCGCCGAAGCCGCTTCAGGCACATGAAGCCGTTCCCTTGATGGCTGCGCACGAGAGGCTTGCCGGCTTCCGGGCCCGTGGCGGCGATCGTCCGGCACCGCAAGCGGATGCGGAGACGGCGGTGCTGGGCCTGGATCCTCTGCTGCGAGGAGGGCGAGGATTATGGCCGGGTCGCCGTTATCGGCGCGGGGGATCGCCGGGTCGCCGACAGCTTCACCGGCTTCGTGAAAGCCGATGTCGCCGACGCGATGTCGGTGTGCTGAGGCAATCGCAAGTGGCGCGCCTCAGCACATGAATTTCAGTTCCCTATGATAGATTCCTCGCAAAGAACTCCGCGGTGCGTCCATCGGCCAGCTTAGCTGATTCATCCGAGCGGCGCTTGCCGAAGGTATCGGCGAATCCGTGATCCTCGCCCGGATAGTCGAACAGCGTGACCTTGGGATGGTCGTCCAGCCCGGCATGCATCGCCGCCTGCGTCTCGGGATCGACGAAATGATCGGCCTGCGGGATATGGAGCAGCACCGGATGGGCGATGCCGTGCTTCTCGCCGAGCAGATTGTCGATCCCCACGCCATAATAGCCGACGCTCGCATCGCTGTCGGTCCGGGCCGCGGTCATGAACGCCAGGCGGCCGCCCAGGCAGAAGCCCACCACGCCGACCTTGCCGCCAGCGCCGAGCGATGCCCGGGCACGCCGGATCGTCGCTTCGATGTCACGGATGCCGGCATCCTGGTTGAACTTGCCCATCAGACCCAGCGCCTGCTGGAACTGCTCCGGCACATCGGGATCGAGCTGGATGCCCGGCTCCAGGCGCCAGAACAGGTCGGGCGCGAGGCTGAGATAGCCCTTGGCCGCCCAGTCGTCGCACTTGCGGCGAATGCCCGGGTTCACGCCGAAGATCTCCTGGATCACGATGATCGCGGCGCGCGGCGTGCCTTCGGGACGCGCGACATAGGCCTGGAAGCTGCCGCTTCCGTCGATCGTGTCGATGCTGATCATCTCGCTCATGGCAATGTCCTTCCGGCGTGGCGCCGCTCGCGCTCGAGCGGCCAGGATCTGGTCTTCGGTCCGCAACTGCCGAACCGGCCGCCCTTGTGAGCCCGGTCCGGGCCAATGGGCGTTGCGATCACGGCACGGTCGCGCGCATAGATGGGTTCGAACTAGCAGCCACGGTGCTGCCCGCGCAACGGAGACGGCCATGAAGATCAATGTCGAGGTGGATTGCACCCCCGAGGAAGCGCGCCGCGCCATGGGGCTGCCGGACCTCGCCCCGGTGCACGAGCGCTATGTCGCGATGATGGTGGACGCGATCGACAAGCAGGGCAGCCCCGAAGCGTTCCGGGCGATGCTGCAGAGCTGGGCGCCGATGAGCGAGGCCGGCATGGGCTTCTGGCGCGCGATGTTCGACGCCGGGAGCAAGACCGAGAAATAATGGACACGATCTACGCGGTCTCCAGCGGCGCGCTTCCCGCCGCGATCGCCGTGCTGCGCGTGAGCGGGCCGCGCGCTTTCGACATGGTGCGCGATTTCGCCGGCGACCTGCCGGCGCCGCGCCGCGCCGCGGTGCGGGCGCTGGCCGATCCCGCCGATGGCGGCCTGCTCGATCGCGCGATCATCCTCTGCTTCCCGGGCCCGCGTAGCGCGACGGGAGAGGATCTTGCCGAATTCCATCTCCATGGTGGCCGCGCGGTGGTGCGTGCGGTCGAGGCGGCGCTGGCCCGCCGGCCGGGGCTCCGACCCGCCGAACCGGGCGAGTTCACCCGCCGGGCGCTGCTGCATGGTCGGATCGATCTGAGCGAGGCCGAAGGGCTGGGCGACCTGCTGATGGCCGAGACCGAGGCGCAGCGCCGGTCCGCGATCCGATCGGCGGAAGGGGCGGTTCGCCGGGCAGTGGAAGGCTGGACCGATCGGCTGCTGATGCTTGCCGCGCGAGTCGAGGCCGAGCTCGATCACAGCGACGAGGAGGATGTCGCCGACGCCACGCTGCTTCCGGCGATTCGATCCGGCGCCGCGGCGCTGGCGGAGGATATCGCAGCGGCGGCGGATCGGCCGCCGGTCGAGCGACTGCGGGACGGAATCCGCGTCGTGCTCGCCGGCCCGCCCAATGCCGGCAAGTCGTCGCTGCTCAACGCAATGGCCGGGCGCGACGCAGCGATCGTCTCGCCGATCTCCGGCACGACGCGGGACCGGATCGAAGCGCCGGTGGTACGCGGCGGCATTGCCTGGCTGCTGATCGACACGGCGGGCCTGGCGGCGCGGCCCGGCGACGAGATCGAGGCGATCGGCATCGCGCGGGCCCAGGCTGCCCAGGCCGAGGCGGACATCCTGTTGTGGCTGGGGGACGATGCACCCCCGGCACATCATGGCCGCAGCCTCTGGCTCAATCCGCGCGCGGACCTTCCCGGACGCTTGGCCGCGACGGACCGATTGTCGCAATCATCGCTTACGGGTGAGGGGCTGGACAGGCTGTGGGATGCAATGGCGGCGCTCGCTGCCGACATGCTGCCGCCGCCCGACCAGATGACGCTCAATGCCCGCCAGCGGGCGCTGGCGCAGAACGCCGCCGCGGCGCTGCGGGCGGCGGCGGGGGAGGGCGACCTGCTGCTGATCGCCGAGCAGCTGCGCAGCGCGATGCGTGGCTTCGACGCGATCACGGGCCGGGCCGGGGTGGAAGCGATGCTCGACGCGCTGTTTGCCCGCTTCTGCATCGGCAAATGACCCTGTTCCACGTGGAACGGTTTTGACGCGGCCGCGCGCATTCTGTAGCGCGCGGCCAATGGATTTCGACGTCATCGTCATTGGCGGCGGGCACGCCGGCACCGAAGCGGCCGCCGCCTCGGCCCGCCGGGGCGCGCGTACCGCGTTGCTCAGCTTCGACCTGACAAAGCTGGGAGCGATGTCGTGCAATCCGGCGATCGGCGGCCTGGGCAAGGGGCATCTGGTTCGCGAAGTCGATGCGTTCGATGGGCTGATGGGCCGGGCGACCGATGCCGCGGGCATCCATTACCGCATGCTCAACCGGTCCAAGGGCACGGCGGTGCAGGGGCCGCGCGTCCAGGCCGACCGGGTGCGCTATGCCGCCGCGATCCAGCAGATGCTCGCCGAGCAGCCGAACCTGCACTTGGTCGCAGGTGAGGCAGCGGCACTCGAGCTCGCGGGTGGTGCCGTCGCCGGCATCCGCCTGGCCGATGGCATGCTGCTTTCCTGCCGCGCCGTGGTGCTCGCCACGGGTACCTTCCTTGGCGGCCGCATCTTCCGGGGCGAGGAGCGCGAGACCGGCGGCCGGGTGGGCGAGGGTTCCGCCCTCCGCCTTGCCGAGCAACTGCGCGGGCTCGACCTTCCCATGGCCCGGCTCAAGACCGGCACGCCGCCGCGCCTGGACGGGCGCACCATCGACTGGGCGCGGATCGAGGAGCAGCCCTCCGATGCTGATCCCTGGACCATGTCACCGCTCACGCCGCGCCGGGAGCTGCCGCAGCTCCATTGCGGAGTTACTCGCACCACCCATGCCACGCACGACGCGATCCGTGCCGGGCTCGATCGCTCACCGCTGTTCACCGGCGCGATCGACGCGCAGGGGCCGCGCTACTGCCCCTCGATCGAAGACAAGATCCATCGCTTCGGCGATCGCGACGGCCACCAGATTTTCCTCGAACCCGAAGGCCTCGACACCCATCTGATCTATCCGAACGGCATGTCGACGTCGCTGCCGGTCGATGTGCAGATGGCGATGGTCAATTCGATTCCCGGGCTGGAGCGGACCGTGATCGTGACGCCGGGCTATGCCGTGGAGTATGATCATATCGACCCGCGCGCGCTCGACGCGACTCTGGCACTGCCGGCGATCCCCGGCCTGTGGTGCGCCGGGCAGATCAACGGCACCACCGGCTATGAGGAAGCGGCGGGGCAGGGCCTGGTCGCCGGGCTCAACGCCGCCGCCCATGCCCAAGAGCTCGCGCCGCTGATCCTCGATCGCGCGACTTCCTATCTCGGGGTCATGGTGGACGACCTTGTGCTGCAGGGCGTCACCGAACCTTATCGCATGCTCACTGCCCGCGCCGAGTTCCGCCTGCGCCTGCGCGCCGATAATGCCGGATCGCGTCTCGGCCCGATTGCCGCCGGACTGGGATGTCTGGGGGCCGAGCGGCTTGCCTGGCTCCAGGCCCGCGAACAGGGCAGGGCCAGGCTGGACCAGGCCTTTGCCGCGGAACGCACCGCCAGCGCCCTGGCGGCCAGGGGCGCTACCGTCGCGCAGGACGGCGCCCGGCGCCCGGCGCGCGAATGGCTGCGCTTCCCGGGTATCGAGCTCGCGCATCTCGATATCCATTCGGAGGCGGATCCCGATCTGCTCGCCGAATATGTCGAGGATGCTCGCTATGCCCCCTATCTCGAGCGCCAGGAAGCTGAGGTCGCCCAGCTGCGCGCGAACGATGCAGTGAAGCTGCCCGCCGGCATGGACTTCGCCGCCATTGCCGGCCTCTCCAATGAGATGGTGGAGAAGCTCAGCGCCGCGCGGCCCGAGACGATCGGCGCCGCCGCGCGCATTCGCGGCATCACGCCGGCGGCGCTGTCCGCCATCCTCCTCCACGCGAAACGGCGCGCTGCATGACCGAAGACGAAGCCCGAGACTGGATCCTGAATCGCTTCGGTGTTCCACGTGGAACGCTGCTGGAGCGCTTTGGAGCGATCCTCCGCGAAGAATCGACTCGGCAGAACCTGATCTCCGCGGCGTCCTTCGAGACGCTCTGGGCGCGGCACTTCGTCGATTCGGCCCAGCTCATCCCGTTGGCGGCCGAAGCGGGGGAGGGGATCTGGCTCGATATCGGCACGGGTGCCGGCATGCCTGGCCTGATCGTGGCGCTGCTGATCGATCGCCCGGTGGTGATGGTGGAGCCGCGCATCCGCCGCGTCGAGTTCCTTCGGGCAGCGGCCGAGGCGCTCGGCATTGGCGATCGGGCCAAGGTCGCCCATTGCAAGGTCGAAACCTATGTGCCGGAGGGCAAGGCCGCAATCGTTTCCGCCCGGGCAGTCGCGGCGCTGCCCGATTTGTTCCGCGCCGCGGCGCATTGCACTGACTCGTCCACAATCTGGTTGCTGCCAAAAGGGCGAAGTGCGCAATCGGAGGTGGATGCGGCGCGCGCGAAATGGCAGGGTGCGTTTCACGTGGAACCCAGCATCACGCAGCCGGAATCGGGTATCGTGGTCGCGCGAAAGGTACGCCCCAGATGATCTGCATCGCTATCGCCAACCAGAAGGGTGGAGTGGGAAAGACCACTACGGCGATCAATGTCGGCACCGCGCTCGCCGCGACCGGCCAGCGCGTGCTGCTGATCGACTTCGATCCGCAGGGCAATGCCTCGACCGGCCTGGGCATCACGCGTGCGGAGCGCGAGCATTCAAGCTACGACCTGCTCGTCAGCGATGTGAATCTCGAGGACGTCGCCACGCCCACCAAGGTGCCGGGGCTCGATATCGTCCCGGCGACGCAGGACTTGTCGGGCGCCGAGATCGAGTTGATCGAGTTCGAAGCGCGCACGCACCGGCTTGATGCGGCGATCGCCCGCCACCATGCCAATCGCTGGGATGTGATCCTGATCGATTGCCCGCCTTCGCTTGGCCTGCTCACGATCAACGCGATGGTGGCCGCGCATGCCTTGCTGGTGCCGCTGCAATGCGAGTTCTTCGCGCTCGAGGGGCTCAGCCAGCTGCTCACCACAGTCGAGCGCATCCGCAGCCGCTTCAACCCGGGCCTGTCGATCCTGGGCGTGGTGCTGACCATGTATGATCGTCGCAACCGCCTGACCGATCAGGTTTCGGACGATGTCCGCGCCGTGCTTGGCCGCGTGGTGTTCGACACGGTGATCCCGCGCAACGTGCGCCTGTCCGAAGCGCCCAGCCACGGCCTGCCGGCGCTGATCTATGATCATCGTTGCCCCGGCTCGGAAGCCTATATCGCGCTTGCCCGCGAAGTGATCGACCGCCTGCCCAAGCTCAAGAAAGCCGCATGACCGACGCCAACCGCAAGCCTCGCCCCGGCCTTGGCCGCGGGCTCTCGTCCCTGCTGGGCGATGCCGTTCCCGAAGCGCCGGTCTCGGGCACGCCCGATGCCGCTTCCGGCCTGCGGATGCTCCCGGTCAGTTCGCTGGTGCCGCATCCGGACCAGCCGCGCCGCCATTTCGACGAGGATAAGCTGGAGGAGCTGGCCCAGTCGCTCAAGCAGCGCGGGCTGATCCAGCCGATCGTCGTGCGGCCGACGGGCCATAACTACCAGATCGTCGCCGGCGAGCGCCGCTGGCGCGCGGCGCAGCGCGCCCGGCTGCACGAAGTCCCCGTCATCGTTCGCGATTTCGACGATGCGGAGACGATGGAAATCGCGCTGGTCGAGAATATCCAGCGCCAGGATCTCAATGCGATCGAAGAGGCGGAGGCCTATGCCCGGCTGATCCGGGAGTTCGGGCACAGTCAGGAAGCACTCGGCAAGCTCGTCCACAAGTCGCGCAGCCATATCGCCAACCTGCTCCGCCTGCTCGACCTGCCCGAGGGCGTGCGCCAGATGGTGGTGGTCGGCGATATCGACATGGGCCATGCCCGCGCGCTGATCGGCGCGCCCGAGGCGGAGCGGCTTGCCCGAGAAGTTGCCGCCAAGGGCCTGTCGGTGCGCGAGACCGAGAAGCTGGCGCGCAACGCCAAGCCGGGATCGCGGCGCAAGGCCGATCCCAAGATCCGTGACGCCGACATCACGGCGCTCGAGCATCAACTGGGCGATGTGCTCGGCCTCAACGTGCGGATTGTCCACGGCGCCAAGGGCGGCACGCTCACGCTTTCCTATTCGACGCTCGACCAGCTCGACATGGTCTGCCAGCGGCTGAGCGGCGAACGGATATAGATCGACCGAAATGGATTAGTCTCGACGCTTGAGGGAATTGCGCACTTCGCGTTGGTCGAGTCATCTCTCTCTAGTTGTGAAGGGAGAGATAGATGACGGAGCATGCCCCGCTAACGCCTAGTCAGCGCGAATTGTGCAACAAGATCGCCGCCGCTCCGATGAGGATGACGAGTGGAGAAATGACATCTGCTGATAGTGTCGGAAAGGACGCCACGTTCCTGATGAACGCAGGCTATCTTAACGGCGCCGTTGTCTATGTTGCTCAGGAAAGCCGGGACAGCGTGATCGAACTAGTGCGTTCAGGTAAGGCGCTGCCTGTCTAGGTTCACGATTCAATCAGCAGATATCGTCATCCCCGCGCGGGTGGGGATGACGATGACCCGTCCTTCAACAGGGCTGACAGAGACAGCCGGGGCTTAACCTCGCGCCCGCGCCGCCTGGCGCGCGATCGTCACCGCCTCGGCATCCGCCAGCACTTCGCCGGCGCTGCCCGAATGCATCATCGCCCGTTCGGCCTCGCGCACCCGATCGATCGCGCGGGCGAGCTGCACGCCGTTCCAGCGGCGCAGCGCGCGGCCGGTGGCGGCTTTCTCGCGGAAGAAAACGCGATGTTTCTCAAGCACTTCATCCATATCGCCGCCGCGATCCAGGTCGATCCGCATTTCGGCCATGGATTGCAGCCGCCGGGCGAGCTGGCGCATCAGCGGCACGCCGATGCCTTCGCCCAGCCGGGCGAGCTCGGTGCCGATATCGCCGACACGGCCATCCACCACCGCCGTGATCGCATCGCTCAGGTCCGAATCGCCCAGATCGGCGCCGATCGCGTCGAGCGCAGCGCCATCGGCATCCCTGGGCCGCTCCGGCGCCGCATCGAGATAGAGCGCCAGCTTCTCGATCTCGCGCGCCAGGATCGCCCGGTCGCCCGCGGTGGCGGTGGCGAGCCGTTGCGGCACGTCGCCGGTTAGCCGCAGGCCGTGCTCGCGCGCGATATTGGCGGCCAGGCGGGTCGCGTCGATGCCCTCGGGCACATAACAGGCATGGGCATAGGCGTTCTGCGCGGCGATCACCGATTTCACCAGCTTGCCGCTTGCCTTCAGCCCGGGGCCGATCGCTACCACCGGATTGCCGGCGCGCTCGGCGTTCAGCAGCAGTCCGATCGCTTCCGCCGCGCCTTCCTCGACGCCCAGCACGCGGACATAGCGGGCGCCGCCGAACAGCGAGAGCGATGCCGCTTCGTCGGCAAGCCGGCCGGGCTGCTCGCGCAACGCCTTCATGTCGAGGTCGATGCGTTCGGCTTCCGGCCCCAGCGCCTTGCCGAGCCTCGCGGCGAGATCGGCGGCGCCGGCCTCGTCAGGACCGTGGAACAGGTAGAGCCGCGTGTCGGGGTTGAGCTTCTCGATCGCGGCGCGGATCTGCGTCGCGTTGGCCTTCACTGGCTGCCCGTCCCGGGCGCGTTCTGCGCATAGCGGGCGACGCGCGCGACGATCTGGTCGGCGACGATGCCCGAAAGCCGCTCGAGCGCGCTCTTCTCGGCCGCGATCGTGGCATATTCGCTGCCGACCACGTCGATGCCGGCATCGGAGCCCGCGGTGGCGTCGAGCACGACATTGCCGTTCGAGAGGTCGATCAGCTGGTAGCGCGCACGCAGCGTCCGCCGCTCGCGTGCCACCGAATCGTCGCGCCGCACGCCCAGGCCCGCGATCTGGTCGTCCAGCGTCACTTCCAGCCGATAGCGGGCAGGGGCGTCATTATGGTCGAGCCGGTCCTTGAGCGCATTGGCGACCAGCCAGCCCGACTGGCCCTTGATCGGCGCGACTTCGACCGCGGAGAGCGTGGAGCGCACCGCGCCATCGGGCCCGCCGCCATAGAGCGGGCGAAGGCCGCAGCCCGACAAGGCGAGCGCGGCGGCGGCGAGGAGCGCCAGCTGCCTCATGCGACGATGTTCACCAGACGATCGGGCACGACGATCACCTTCCTGGGTTGCTTGCCTTCGAGCGATCGAACGATCTTGTCGCTGGCAAGTGCCGCGGCTTCGACCAGATCCTTGGCCGCGCCCTTCGGCATTAGCAGCGTATCGCGCAGCTTGCCATTCACCTGCACGGCGATCGTCACTTCGTCGTCGACGAGCAGCGCGGGAGCCACGGCGGGCCATTCGGCATCGGCGATCAGGCCCGGATTGCCCATGGCCGCCCAGGCTTCCTCGGCGATGTGCGGCACCATCGGCGCGACGATGCGGGCGAGGGTGCGGATCGCTTCCGTTCTGGACGCCGAAGGCTGCGCCTTCTCGATCGCGCCGACCAGCTCGTAGAGCTTGGCGACCGATTTGTTGAAGGCCAGCGCCTCCACATCCTCGGCCACGCCGGCGATGGTGCGGTGCAGCCGCTTGTCGAGCTCGACATCGCGGCCGGTGCCGGCTTCGCCGTCCGAAAGGCTGTCGAACAGGCGCCACAAGCGGTTCACGAAGCGCCAGGCGCCTTCGATGCCGTTCTCGGTCCACTCCAGGTCGCGCTCCGGCGGCGAGTCCGAGAGCATGAACCAGCGCACCGCGTCGGCGCCATATTGGTCGACGATCGGCTCGGGATCGACGGTGTTCTTCTTCGACTTGGACATCTTCTCGATGCGGCCGATCTCGATCGGCTCGCCCGAGGCGAGGCCCACTGCGCCGGCGCTGTCCTTGCGAATTTCCTGGGGCGAGAGCCAGCGACCGTCGAGCGACTTGTAGGTCTCGTGCGTCACCATGCCCTGGGTGAACAGGCCGGCGAACGGCTCGGTCACGTCGAGCTTGCCGATATGGCGCAGCGCCCGGGTGAAGAAGCGGGCATAGAGCAGGTGCAGGATCGCATGCTCGACGCCGCCGATATACTGGCCCACCGGCAGCCATTGCTCGGCCACGGCCTTGTCGAACGGCTTGTCGCTCGGCTGGCTGGCGAAGCGGATGAAATACCAGGAGGAATCGACGAAGGTGTCGAGCGTGTCGGTCTCGCGGCGCGCGGGCGCGCCGCATTTCGGGCAGTCGACATGCTTCCAGCTCGGATGGCGGTCGAGCGGGTTGCCGGGCACGTCGAAGCTGACATCCTCGGGCAGCACCACCGGCAGCTGGTCGCGCGGCACCGGCTGGGCGCCGCAGCTCTCGCAGTGGATGATCGGGATCGGCGTGCCCCAATAGCGCTGGCGGCTGACGCCCCAGTCGCGCAGGCGCCACACCGTCTGGCCCTTGCCCCAGCCACCTTCCTCGGCGCGCTGGATGACGGCGCGCTTGGCGTCGGCCACGTCCATGCCGTCGAGGAAGTGCGAGTTCACCAGCGTGCCCGGGCCGGTATAGGCCTCGGCATCGCGGAATTCGGGCGCGGTCTTGTCGCCTTCGGAGACGACGCGACGGATCGGCAGCGAATATTTGCGCGCGAATTCGAAGTCGCGCTGATCGTGCGCCGGCACGCCGAACACCGCGCCGGTGCCATAGTCCATCAGCACGAAATTCGCGATATAGACCGGAACTTGCCAAGCGTTATCAAAGGGATGCGTCGCGGTGAGGCCGGTGTCGAAGCCCAGCTTCTCCTGCGTCTCCAGCTCGGCCGCGGTGGTGCCGCCCTGCTTGCACAGCTCGATGAACGCGCCAACTTCCGGGTTCGAAGCGGCCAGCTTCTGCGCGATCGGATGATCGGCCGCCACGGCAATGAAGCTCGCCCCGAAGATCGTGTCGGGGCGGGTCGTGTAGACCTGGAGCTTCTCGCCGTCGGAAAGCGTCCAGTCGAACTGCAGGCCCTCGGACTTGCCGATCCAGTTCTCCTGCATCAGCTTGACCTTGTCCGGCCAGTGCTCGAGCCCGCGCACGCCTTCCAGCAGGTCCTCGGCGAATTCGGTGATCTTGAGGAACCACTGGCTGAGCTTGCGCCGCTCGACGAGCGCGCCCGAGCGCCAGCCGCGCCCGTCGATCACCTGCTCATTGGCAAGCACGGTCATGTCGACCGGATCCCAGTTGACCGCCGATTCCTTGCGGTAGACCAGGCCGTTCTCGAAGAAATCGAGGAAGATGGCCTGTTCATGGCCATAATAGTCGGGCTCGCAGGTGGCGAGCTCGCGGGTCCAGTCGAGCGCGAAGCCCAGGCGCTTCAGCTGCGCCTTCATCGTCGCGATATTGGCGCGGGTCCAGCTGCCGGGATGGACCTTCTTCTCCATCGCGGCATTCTCGGCCGGCATGCCGAACGCATCCCAGCCCATCGGATGGAGCACTTCCATGCCCTGCATCCGCCGGAAGCGCGCGAGCACGTCGCCCATCGTGTAGTTGCGGACATGGCCCATATGGATGCGCCCCGAGGGATAGGGGAACATCTCGAGGACGAAGCTCTTGGGCTTGGGCGAATCGTCACGCGCGGCGAAGGTGCGGTTCTCTTCCCACACCTTCTGCCATGCGGCGTCCGCCTTCAACGGGTTGAAGCGAGACAAATCAGTTCCTGCTGTCTTCTCGCGGTGCCGGCCTGCTTCGCCGGGCGGGAGAGCAGGCTGGAACCGTCACTAGGGGATCAGTTGGTGGCCACGGCGGCGCGGCGCAGGTCGCGGGCGCGCGTGAGGATGATGTCCTCGAGCTTCTGCACCGTTGCGGCCTGGACCGGCGCGGCGACCCAGGCGCCGCCCCGGTTCACTTCGCGCAGCGCCGCGACGCGCAGCGCATCGGCGCGCAGATCCTGGTCGAGGATCGTCACGGTGACCTTCATCCGCTCGGTCTGGACATTGGGATTCACGTACCAGTCGGTCACGATCACGCCGCCGTTCGAATCCGTCTGGAGCAGCGGCATGAAGCTCAGCGTGTCGAGGCTGGCGCGCCACAGATAGGAGTTGACGCCGATCGTCGTCACCTTCGAGGCGGCGAGATCCGCCTCGGGGCGCTTGGTGTGACCGCCGCACGCGGTGATCGAGAGAGCAAGCGACCCCAGGATCGCGGTGCGCAACAGGCGGTTCATCGTCACATTCCTACCAGGCGAGAAAAGTCGGGAGCATCTATAGTGGCGCATGTGGCGGGAGCAAGGCGGGAAGCCATGCCCCGATTCGCACGTTTGAAACACTGCTGGTTAAAGGGGCTGCAAGCAGATTCTGTGGGTCTGGTGCAACACCGTCACGAAATTTGTGCCACCGGTGGAACCATGGTTCCGAATCATGGTAGGCGACATCATCTAGGGATTCATGACGATGCGAGTCGGACGGACGAGGACGGGAATTGCACTGGGAGCGCTCTGCGCTGCCGGGCTCCTGCTCGCGCCGGCGATCCAGGCGCAGACCAGCAGGGTCGATCGCGTCGTCCCGGCCAAGCGCGCCGCCGTGCCGGCGCGCGGCGGCATCGGCATCTTCACGCCGGCTGCAGCCGATCCCAAGCTCGCCGCGGTGCTCGCCCGTTCGGGCCTGCCCGAGGGCAGCTTCCGTTTCACGCCGGCCGAAGCGCGTGGCGGCAGCCATGGCGTGACCGTCGCCGTCCGTGCCACTTCGAGCCGTGCGGTGCGCGGCCGCGACGTGGCGCATGAGGTTGCCGTCGCGGCGGCCGCGCCGGTCAACCTGGCGCCGATCTCGTACAATCTCGGCGTCTCGGTCGGCTGGAAGCGCCTCGCCGTCTCGGGCGATGTGACTCGTGTCGAGCTGGTGGACCAGCCCGGCAGCCGCGAGCGGGCCGATATCGGCGTCAGCTACACCGGCAAGCGCCTGAGCGGCCGGCTGAGTGCGTCGGCGGATCGTCCGCTGGCCAACACGCCGGTGCTGATCGGCGACAAGCCGAGCTATTCCATCGATCTGGGCGGCAGCTATTCGCTGACCCGCAACCTGGATGTGACTGCGGGCGTGCGCTATCGCAGCGAGGAAGATCGCCTGCCCAAGCTCAACGAGAGCCGCCGGGACAGCCAGGCAGTCTATGTGGGCACCGCCTTCCGCTTCTGACGGCGCGTCCGTCCTTCCCAACGCCTGACGTCATCCCCGCGAAAATTGCTTGCCGTAAGTCCGGATGCCTTTCCGTTGTCGCGACGGCGAAGCTTCGGGATAGTCCGGAGCAAGCCGCGCCCGCTCTGCCTGCGGCTCCGGATCCCTGTCCTTGCCGGGGTGGCGGAGACAGGGTCGGGTTCTTGATCCACGGGCACGCCTTAATCAGCAAACCCCGTCATCCCCGCGAAGGCGGGGTCCAGGGTAGCTCGGGACAACGACGCCACTAGGCGGGCGCTCTCCGGAAAGCGCAGGGCTCGACTGCGTGCAATCCGCCCCTGGCCCTGGATCCCCGCTTTTGCGGAGATGACGAAGGAAATCGATACGGCGAATGAAATCAAAGGCTTTGATCGGGTTTTGATCCTAGTCTGTCGATCCGGCCCAGGCGTCGATCGCCGCCCATCCATATATCCCGAACGGCCCGAGGCTGGCCGCCCTGCGCGCGTCCATTCCGCCCAGAGCGATCACCGGCACGCCGAGCCCCCGTGCCAACAGGCCGAAGCGCGCCCGCCCGAGCACCCGGGCGCCCGGATGCGAGCGGGTGGGAAAGGCGGGCGAGACGAACAGCGCGTCCACGCCCGTCCGCCGCGCGGCGATCGCCTCGCGCCGGCTATGCGC
>OAOK01000065.1_pt1 | contig 38180 bp, 40 predicted proteins | sample 1641101 | NCBI WGS metagenome assembly OAOK01 (sample SAMEA104232307, study PRJEB22302) | sediment metagenome | biome: forest; feature: aquifer; material: sediment | place: USA | collected 2011-08-07 | depth 0.01 m
GCCCGTGATCGCGGCGCCGGAAGTTTCCGAAGTTTACGCCACGGGGGCCCCGATTCCCGCTCCCGAGCCGGCCGCCGCGGCGCCGGAAGGTCCCGAAAGTCGCGACATCCACGCGCGCGGCTCCCAGCCGCTTGCCGAGCAGGACCTGCCGGCCGATTTCGACCAGCCGCTCTCGGCCTTCGATCCGCAGGCGATTCCGGCCGTGCCCAAGCCCGCGCCGGTGCCGCTCGCCCCGCTGCGCCGCACGCCGCGCCCGTCGATCTTCGACGAGAGCGAGCGGTTCGAGATCTTCGAGCTGACCCCGGCGGTGCGCCGCCCCGTGCCGGAACCCGCCGCCGAAGCCCCGACGCCGCTGCCCCCGCGCGAGCGGATCATGCGGCCGGAGACCGATGCCTCGATCCATGCGCTGCTCGAGCGGCTGGAGCGCGGCGTGGCCGACAAGGGCCTGGCGCCCGCGGCCCAGCCGCAGCCGAAGCAGCAGGAGCGCGGGCTGGAAGAGGCGCTGGTCACGCTGCGCAACCTGGCACGCCGGACGGCCTGATACCGCACCGGATCGTCTCTTTCGGCATCCCCGCTTTCGCGGGGAGGACATATCCTGGGTGAATGCTCACCGCCCTTCCTCCACCGTCAGCACCTCGAGCGAGACCGTCACCCGATCGTCCGTGCGGCGGACATGCTCGACTGCCAGGTCCGCCACCAGATGGCCGCGCAGGCGCAGTTCCGCATCGGGCAGGCCGGCGATCCAGGCATCGAACGCCCCCGAGGGCGGGGCGGCGAGCGCGAAGAGGTGGCGCGCGCCGGTGAAGGTGGCGCTGGCCCAGCGCGTCCAGTCCGACTCGACCAGCGCGACCGGGCAGCCCGCCGCTTCCGCGCTCGCCTCCAGCGCACGGCGGAGCAGCGTTTCCGCATCGGGGCCGCGGCTCATTGCCCGGCCTCGCGCCGCGGGGGCTGCTGGGCGGCCAGGAACGCCTCGACCCGCGCGACGATGCGTGGGCCGGGTTCCCGGCCGCGGCGCAGGTCGAGCACGAAGCGCGGATCGCGCACCGCCAGCCGGCCGAACTTGGTGGGCGGCATGTCCGTCGCCCGAAGGAATTTCTCGATCTTGCGATGTACCGACATCCGCTTGTCTCCCGTCCGATTCGCTCAAGATCGTTCCTAATTTGTTCTCTATTTCCTACTTGTCTAGGAAAAATCCTACGGGTATGGAGACACTATGGGACCCGAGGCGCAACGAGCCGCGCTGGCGGCGCTGGTGGCGGAGAATGGCGCGAGCCTTTCCGAGCTTTCGCGGCTGCTCGGGCGCAATCTGGCCTATCTCCAGCAATATCTGGTGCGCGGCACGCCGCGGTTGCTGGCGGAGGCGGATCGCGCGTTGCTCGCGCGCTATTTCGGGGTAGCCGAGGCGCGGCTGGGCGGGCCCGAGGCGGCGGGGATGGTCGCGGTGGCGCGGCTCGACGTCGGCGCTTCGGCCGGCCCCGGCGGCCTGGTGGAGGGCGAGGCGCGGCGGCGGCCGGGGAGCTTCGCGCCTGAATTGCTGCGCGCGCTGGGCGTGCGCGCCGAGGCCGCCTCGATGATCCGGGTGAAGGGCGATTCGATGGCGCCGACGCTGGAGGACGGCGACGAGATACTGGTGGACCGCGATCGCCGCCGGATCGAGGGGCGGGGCGGGGTGTTCGTGATCCGGCTCGACGGCGAGCTGATGGTGAAGCGGCTGCGCGCGGGCGTGGGCGGGATCGAAGTGATCTCGGACAATCCGGCCTGGGAAGCGCGGATCGTGCCGGCGGCGCTGGTCGACGTGGTGGGGCGGGTGGCCTGGCTGGGCCGGGCGATCTGATCCTCTCTCTTCGGAAGGAGGGCCCGAACTACCGCCCCGTCCGCATCCGATCGACCAGCCACACCGCGATCAGCAGCGCGATGCCGACGCCCAGGCCGACGACGAAGCCGAACGAGGCCTCGCCGCGGGCGATGCCGGCGAACACGCCGACGATCAGGCTGAGCGCGAGCAGGAAGCCGCCGGCCATCGGCGTCTTGGAGGGGGTCTTGGTCATGATCGCCCCTCTGCCACGTCCCGGGCCGGGACGCCACCTGTGCCGAACCGGGGCAGGCGATACGGCGATTCCGGCATGGTTAGCGGAAATTCAGCATCGCATGGCGCGCGAAGCGGGGCGTTCCGCGAAACTGGCACGATGCGTGATTCCGCACGCGCATGGACATGATGCCTTATCTCGGCGATCGCCGCGAAATCGCCGACGCCAACGAACTCATCGCCCGGTTCGGCGAGCTTGCCGGCAGCGAGGCGGCGGCACTTGCCGACCGCAGCCGCGACCTTGGCAACCACATCCATTTCTGCCGCTGGCGCCAGATCGAGCGGCTGATCGTGCTGATGTCGGTCGGCCGCGCGGTGGGGACGGTGCACTGACGATCCAGGTCCTCCCCCAGCTTGTCTGGGGGAGGGGGACCGCGACGCGAAGCGGCGTGGTGGAGGGGCGGCGGTGGCACACCGCCGACTTCGCCGGCGGCCCCTCCACCATTCGCTGACGCGAACGGTCCCCCTCCCCGAGGCGAGCTCGGGGAGGAATTACCTGGCACGGACCCGAAACCATCGCGCGGCGTTCCTTGCGCGATGAACGCGCCCCAATTGCTTTCCGTCGGCGTGCTCGCCGGCATGATGCTGCTCTTCATCTGGGGGCGTTTCCGCTACGACATGGTCGCGGTGATCGCGCTGCTCGCCGCGCTGGCGCTGGGCATCGTCAGCCCCAAACAGGCCTTTACCGGCTTTTCCGACGACATCGTGATCATCGTCGCCAGCGCGCTCGTGCTCTCGGGTGCGGTGCAGCGCTCGGGCGTGATCGAGCGCGCGATGCTGGTGCTGCAGCGGCGGGTGACGCGGATCCGCTCGCAGCTGCTGCTGCTCTGCGCCTCGGTCGGCTTCGCCTCGGCCCTGGTCAAGAATATCGGGGCGCTGGCGATGATGATGCCGGTCGCCTTCCAGATGGCGAAGCGCTCGAACACCTCGCCCGCCGTCTATCTGATGCCGATGTCCTTCGCCTCGCTGCTCGGCGGGCTGATCACGCTGATCGGCACTTCGCCCAACATCATCGTCAGCCGCGTGCGCGAGGAGATGACCGGGCAGCCCTTCGGCATGTTCGACTATGCGCCGGTCGGGCTGGGGCTGACGCTGATGGGGCTGGTCTTCCTGCGCTTCGCCTATCGGCTGCTGCCGCGCGACCGGCGGGCCGCGCCGACCCTGGGCGAGGCGATCGACATCCAGGACTATGTGACCGAGGCGGAGATTCCCGCCGGATCGCCGGCGGTGGACGAGACCGTCGCCGCGTTTCGCGCGCGCCACGACCAGGAAGTGACGGTCACCGCGATCCTGCGCGCCGGCATCCGCGCGACGCCTTTTCCCGACACGGCGCTGCGGGCCGAGGACCGGCTGATCCTCACCGGCGCGCCCGACAGCCTGGAGCGCGTGATCGCCGGCGACCGGCTGGAGCTGGAGGGCTCGCAGCGCGAGCGGCCGGAGGGCGCCGAGGGCGAGGTGGGGGTGATCGAGGCGGTGATCGGCACCGACAGCCCGCTGATCGGGCGCAGCGCCGGGCGGCTGGGCCTGCACGAGCGCTTCGGCGTGAACCTGATCGCCGTCTCGCGCCAGGGCGAGCGGCTGGCGAGCCGGCTGGGCGCGATCGTGCTGCAGGCGGGCGACGTGATCGTGCTGCAGGGCCCGCTCGAGCTGCTGTTCGAGCGGCTGGGCGAGCTGGGCTGCCTGCCGCTCGCCCAGCGGACGCTGCGGCTGGGCAGTGCCCGCAAGGGGCTGCTGCCCGTCGCCATCCTGGCCGCGGCGATGGCGGCGACCGCACTCGGCTATGTGCCGGTGGCGGTGGCCTTCTTCGCGGCCGCCGGGCTCACCATCCTGCTCGGCGCGCTGCCGGTGCGCGAGGCGTACGACCATATCGAATGGCCGATCCTGGTGATGCTGGGCGCGCTGATCCCGGTCTCCGATTCGCTGCGGACCACGGGCGCGAGCCAGATCATCGGCGACTGGCTGGGGCAGCTCGCCGCGACGCTGCCGCCCTGGGGCGCGGTGGCGCTGATCCTGGCGGCGGCGATGGCGGTGACACCGTTCCTCAACAACGCCGCGACCGTGCTGGTGATGGCGCCGATCGCCGCCACTTTCGCGGGGCAGCTCGGCTATCGCCCCGAGGCGTTCCTGATGGCGACCGCGGTGGGCGCGGGCTGCGACTTCCTCACGCCGATCGGCCATCAGTGCAACACGCTGGTGATGGGGCCGGGGGGCTATCGGTTCGGCGACTATGCCCGGCTGGGTGCGCCGCTTTCGGTGTTGGTGCTGGTGGTGGGGACGCCGCTGATCCTATGGGTATGGCCGGTATTCTGACGGGAGTCGCACAGATGGAACGGATGGCGCGGATCGAGCGGACGGGCGGGCCCGAGGTGATCGGGTGGAGCGATGTCGCGCTGGCGCCGCCGGGCCCGGGCGAAGTGCGGATGCGCAACACCGCGGTGGGGCTCAATTTCATCGACACCTATCACCGCTCGGGCCTGTACCCGGTGCCGCTGCCGAGCGGGCTGGGCGGCGAGGCGGCGGGCGTGGTCGAGGCGGTGGGCGAGGGCGTGACCGACTTCGCGGTCGGCGACCGGGTGGCGACCTTCGGGCCGGGGCTGGGCGCCTATGCGACCGCGCGCAACGTGCCGGCGAAGATCCTGTTCGCGCTGCCCGACGATATCGGCGACGAGACTGCGGCGGCGGCCCTGCTCAAGGGCGGCACGGTGGAGTTCCTGGTCGAGCGCTGCGCCCGGGTCGAGCCCGGCTGGACGGTGCTCGTCCATGCCGCGGCGGGCGGCGTGGGGCAGATCGCCGTGCGCTGGCTGAAGGCGATCGGCGCGACGGTGATCGCGACGGTGGGGCATGGCGACAAGGTCGCGCCGGCGCGCGCGGCGGGGGCGGACCATGTGCTGCTCGCGCGCGAGGACGACATCGCGGCGCGGGTGCGCGAGATCACCGGCGGCGCGGGCGTGGAAGTGGTGCTCGACGGCGTCGGCAAGGCGACCTGGGAGGCGTCGCTGGCGTCGGCCCGGCGGCGCGGGCTGGTGGTGAGTTTCGGCAATGCCAGCGGGCCGGTGGAGGGCGTGGCGCTGGGCGCGCTGGCCCGGGCGGGCTCGCTCTACGTGACCCGGCCGACGATGTTCGACTATTATGTGACGCCGGAGGAGCGCGCCGCGGGCAGCGCCCGGCTGTTCCAGATGCTGCGCTCGGGCGCGGTGCGGGTGGACGTCAACCAGCGGTTCGCGCTGGAAGACGCGGCCGAGGCCCACCGGGCGCTGGAGGCGGGCCGGACGACGGGATCGACGATCCTGCTGCCCTGAGAGAGGGGAGGCTATACTGGGGCTTCCCGATGATCTCCCTCTCTCCGCTTGCGGGGAGAGGGAGGAGGTCAGATGCTGTTCGGATCGACGCGCTGCTGGATCGGGCGGCGCTCGACTCTTTCGGTGGTGGTGCGCGTCTCGGTCTGGCCGCCCCGGGTGATCGTCCAGGCGACGACGCGGGTGCGGCGGCTGACGGTGCCGGCCAGGTCGATCGTCACCTTGATCGTGCCTGAGACCTGGTCGCCCGCATGCGCCTTGCGGGCGGCGTCCAGGCCGAGCGCCTGCCCGCTGAGCTCGGCCGCCGCGACATCGGCCCGGGCCAGCTCGTCGCGGATGGTCGCGGGGTCGACCGCCAGCTCGGCGGTGAAGCCCTTGCCGTCGGGCCTGGCCCTGAGCGGTGCCGGGCGCGCCGCCTGGGCATCGGCATAGGGAGCGCCGTCGACGAGCTTCAGCTGGCCGATCGCGAAGGCATCCACCGTGCGCAGCGCCACGTCGGGGTCGCACTCGACGCGAAAGGCCGTCCAGCCGGCGACCCAATGGCCGCATGCCGCGCGCGTCAGGCCGGCGTCCTTCAGCCATTTGTCGATCCGCCCCTCCAGCTCGGCGCGGTCGCGCAGCTGGCGCGGACCGTCCTGGGGCTGGAGCACGCGGACCGGGAAGGTCCAGTCGCCTCCCTGGCTGCCGGGCGGCAGGCTGAATTCGAGCTCGGCCCCGGCCGGCGTCACCGCGACGATGCGCTCGATCAGCGCGTCGCTGTTCTGCGTGCTGCGCATCGTGCCGGGGCCGCGCTGCTCGACCAGGGTGGTGCGGACGAGCTGGAACCGGTCGCCGGCCTGCTGCGCCGCCGCGAGGGACGGCGCGAGCAGCGCGAGCGGGAGGAGGAAGGCCGCGCGCATCACGCCAGCGCGCCGACCATCGCCTTCACTTCCATGAACTCGGCCAGGCCGAACTTGCCGTGCTCGCGGCCATTGCCCGATTGCTTGTAGCCGCCAAAGGGCAGGTTCGGATCCGGCTGGCCGCCATTCACATAGACCATGCCGGCGCGCAGCCGCGGCGCGACGCGCTTCACGGCGGCAGCGTCGCCGAAGACGACCGCGGACAGGCCGTAATCGGTGTCGTTGGCGATGCGGACCGCGTCTTCCTCGTCCTCATAGGGGATGATCGTCACCACCGGGCCGAAAATCTCCTCGCGGGCGATCGTCATGTCGTTCCGCACGCCCGAGAAGAGCGTCGGGCGGACGAAATAGCCGGTCTCGACGCCGTCCGGCCGGCCGGGGCCGCCGGCCTCCAGCCTGGCGCCTTCCTCCATGCCCCGGGCGATCAGGCCCTGGACCTTCTCCCACTGGGTCTTGTTGACCAGCGGGCCGATATGGCGGCCTTCCTCGGCCGGGTCGCCGGTATGGGTGGCCTTCATCACTTCGGCGGCGGCGGCGGCGACCTGTTCCTGCATGCCCTTGGGCACGAGCAGCCGGGTGGGGGCGATGCAGCTCTGCCCCGAATTCATCAGCACGCTGAACAAGGTGGTCTGCACCGCGCGGCCGAGATCGGCGCCCTCGAGCATCAGCGAGGGCGACTTGCCGCCCAGCTCCTGATGCACGCGCTTGACTGTCTCCGCGGCATTCTTCGCGACGAGCACCCCGGCCCGGGTGGAGCCGGTGAAGCTCACCATGTCGACGCCCTTGTGGCGCGAAAGCGCGGTGCCGACGCCGGGCCCGTCGCCATTGACGAGGTTGAACACGCCCGCGGGCACCCCGGCGGCGGCGAGCACCTCGGCGAAGATCATCGCGCAGCGCGGCGCTTCCTCGCTGGGCTTGAGCACCATGGTGCAGCCGGCGGCGAGCGCGGGCGCGACCTTGGAGACGATCTGGTTGAGCGGCCAGTTCCAGGGCGTGATCATCGCGACGACGCCGATGGGCTCGTGCACGACCAGGCTGTTGCCGATCTGCTCCTCGAACTGGAATTCCTGGAGCGCCTTGGCGGCGGACATCAGATGGCCGAGGCCGGAGCCGACCTGCGCGGTCCGGGCCAGGCTGATCGGGGCGCCCATTTCCTGGCTGATCGCCTCGGCCATGTCGCCGGCGCGCGCCTTGTATTCGGCGAGGATCGCCTCGATCAGCGCCACCCGCTCGTCGACGCTGGTGCGCGAGAAGCTCTCGAACGCCTTGCGCGCCGCGGCGACGGCGCGGTCGACATCGGCCGGCGAGCCCAGTGTGATCTCGGTCACGGCTTCCTCGGTGGCGGGGTTGATCACTTCGTGCCGGGTGCCGCCCTGGCTCTCGACCCACTCGCCCCCGATGAACTGCTTAAGATAGCTGCGCATCACTCGCCTCTCCGATTCGAATTTAAGGTATGGAAATGGCGAGTGCGCGCGGGGCTTGCAAGGCGGAAGCGTGCGCCGGCCGAAGCGAAGCCTCGCCATGGCCGCGGAAACCGGGCCAGTTCGCCTGGCCGGACGGGCAGTCTCCACACAAAATTCGCTGCGCCGCAACAAGGATGTCATGAATGGCGGCCAACGGCTTCGCGACGGGGGGAAGGGGATCGCTCCCCCGCAAACAGGGAGCTCATCATGTCCATCCGCTACGCGTTGCTCGCGCTTGCCAGTCCGATCGCCCTGCTCGCCGCCACCGATGCGGCCGCGCAGGAAGCCGCCAGGACCCAGCCGGAAGCCGCCGCGGCGGCGGAGGACAGGGCCGGCGACAGCGAGATCGTCGTCACCGCGCAGCTGGTCGAGCAGCGGCCGATGGACGTGCCGTTCGCGCTCACCGCGCTGCAGGGCAAGTTCCTCGACGACCTGGGCATCACCGAGTTCGACCGGCTCGGCCAGTTCGTGCCCGGCTTCGACGTGCAGAACCAGAGCCCGAACAATCCCGGCTTCGTGATGCGCGGCATCACCTCGGATTCGGGCAGCGCTTTCAACGAGCCGCGCGTCTCGGTCTTCCAGGACGGCGTGTCGATCTCCAAGTCGCGCGGTTCCTATGTCGAGCTGTTCGACATGGAGCGGGTGGAGGTGGCCAAGGGCCCGCAATCGACGCTCTACGGCCGCGGCGCGCTGATCGGCGCAGTCAACCTGGTCCAGGCCAAGGCCGATCCGCACAATGCCTATGGCTATGTCTATGGCCAATATTCGAACTTCAACGGCTATCGGATCGACGAGACGGTGAACCTGCCGCTCGGCGGCGATGTCGGCATCCGGGTCGCCAGCCGGATCAAGCAGCGCGACGGCTATGTCGCCAACCTGCTCGGCGGCGAGGCTTTCAACGGCATCAAGTCCGAAGCGGTGCGCGGTTCGTTGCGCTGGGCGCTGGGCGCCTTCACGTTCGATCTGATCGGCAACTACCAGCACGACAAGGCGAGCGGCACGTCGTTCAAGTCGATCGCCTACAACCCGACCGACCCGGTCACCGGCGCGGTGATCGGCGATCGCGGGCGCAATTCGGGCGCGGCGCTGGCGAGCCCGGGCAGCTTCGAGCGCGGCCGTCCGCTCGGCCTCGACCGCGATGTGTGGGGCGTCACCGGCATCGCCAATTATGATTTCTCGCCCAACCTCTCGCTCAACGCGATCGGCTCGTACCGCAAGTTCGCCGGCATCGAGATCTTCGACGCGGACGGCATCTCGCTTCCCGCGCTGACCGCGGCGGAGGATGCGCAGGGCAACCAGACCATGGGCACGCTGCGCCTCACCTGGAAGAACGACCGGTTCACGGCGTTCGTCGGCGGCACCTATTTCCGCGAGAACGGCTTCCAGCGCACGCCGTCGCAGTTCGACGAGCGGGTGGCGCTGGCACGGCTCACCAACGCGCTGAACGGCGGCGGTGCCATTCCGGGCCGGCCGGCGAGCGACCCGGCACCGCTGGCGCTGTTCTCGAACACCGCCTTTACCGGCCAGCTGCTCCAGGGCGTGGCGGGTGCCTATGGCGTGGCGCTGTCGAGCGCGCAGGCCCAGGCGATCGCGGCGAACCTCAAGTCCGGCCACCAGGAGACCAGCACCAATTACGGCCGCACCGAGAGCTGGGACCTGTTCGGCGACGTGACCTTCAACGTCGCCGAGGGGCTCGAGATCGGCGGCGGCATCCGCTGGAGCCATGACGCGAAGACCACCGGCTTCTCCTCCGCGGTGAGCAACGGGCGCTCGATCCTGGGCGGGTTCATCGGCGCGCTCGCCCAGCCCGCGGCGACGCGCACCGCTCTGCTCGGCGCGCTGGCCGTGCCGGGCGCCGCGAACATCCCGACCTCGGCGCTCTATCCGGTGCCGCTGTTCGGCCTGGGCCTGCAGCCCAGCGGCTCCAACGGCCAGCTCTACAGCGCCGACCATAAGGACAGCGGCTTCACCTGGCGCGCCACCGCCAAGTACGAGATCTCGCCCGAGGCCAATGTCTACGCCACCTATGCGCGCGGCCGGCGCCCCGAGATACTGAGCGTGAGCGCGCCCGCCGCGCCGGGCGGCGCGGCCCGGTTCAGCGTGCTGCCTTCGGAAACGGTGGACAGCTACGAGGCCGGCCTGAAGACGGCGCTCGCCGACCGCACGCTCTTCATCGACGGTTCGGTGTTCTATTATCGCTACTCGAACTTCCAGACGACCGAGCAGCAGGGGACGGTGTTCGTCACCGTCAATGCCGGCCGGGCCGAGAGCTATGGCTTCGAGGGGCAGGTGAGCTGGCGTCCGGCGCGCTGGGTCAATCTGTTCGGCAGCTATGCCTATAACCATAGCCGCTTCGCGCGCGGCGCGCGCGACGGCAACCGCTTCCGCCTCTCGCCCGATCACAGCGCCGCGCTGGCGGTGCAGTTCAAGGTTCCGGCGGGGCCTGTGACGATCGACTTCACGCCGAGCGTCACCTGGCAGTCCAAGGTGTTCTTCGACGACGACAACGACCTGCCGGCGCTGCAGCGGAACAATCTGGTGCCGGACCTGGTGCAGGACGAAGTGCAGGGCGGCTATGCGCTGGCCGATGCGCGGCTCGGCCTGGAGACCGCGGATGGCCGCTGGCGGTTCGAGGGCTTCGTCACCAACGCCTTCAACCGCAAGTATATCAAGGATGCCGGCAATACCGGCGACGCGCTGGGCATGCCGACCTTCATCGCGGGCGAGCCGCGCATCTATGGCATCGCCGCGAGCCTGCGGATCGGCAAGCGCTAAGCTGTACCAGGGTTAAAAGGGGGATGCGCCCGGTCCCTCGGGGCCGGGCGTATTTTGGCTCGGCGCCTCGCGCGTTCGGGCGGCATCAGGAAGGCGGCGGGTCGTCCTTGTCCGGCGCGGCCGGCGCGGCTCCGGGCACGCCTCCGGGGATCGGAGCGGCGGAGAAGGGGAGGAGGGAGCCGATCTGGCCCGCCACGTTCCCGATCTGGATACCCGGCCCCATCTGGATACCTAGCCCTGGCTGCGAGTCGGGATGGATGGCGAGCGCACTGCCCAGCGGAGCGCCGAGCTTGCCGATGGCATGCCCGAAAATGCCCTGCGGCGCAGCTTGGGGCGAGATGGGCAGGAACGGCAGGCCGATGCCGGGGAATTGCACCGCGAGGCCCTTGATGCCCAGGCCTTCGGCGATCACGTCTCCGGACGGGAGGCCGAGGGGAATGGGCAGCGCGCCGATGGGTGAAATCGGGTCCGGCCCCGGAATTCCGGGCAGCGTCGCGGGGCCCGGCGCCCGCTCCGTGTCGGCGGGGCGATCATCCTCGTCCATCTCGGCTCCTTGTTGCGGGTGGGGCGGATCGGGCCAGCCTAATGCGCGCAGGCGGGGCCCGTCGAGTCCGGCGGCGGCGCGCGAGGCTCCCGAAACGGAAAAGGGGCGCCCGGACAAGCTCCGGACGCCCCCTTGTCCCTTGCCCGAAGGCGCGGCGCTCAGGCCGAATAGTACATGTCGTACTCGACCGGCGACGGCGTCATCTCCCAGCGGGCGACCTCGCCGCGCTTGATCTCGACATAGGCCTCGATCTGGTCCTTCGAGAACACGTCGCCCTTGAGCAGGAAGTCCATATCGGCTTCCAGGCTGTCGAGCGCCTCGCGGAGCGAGCCGCACACCGTCGGCACCTGCGACAGCTCGGCCGGCGGCAGGTCGTACAGGTTCTTGTCCATCGGGTCGCCCGGGTGGATCTTGTTCTGGATGCCGTCCAGGCCGGCCATCAGCAGCGCCGCATAGCAGAGATACGGGTTGGCCAGCGCGTCCGGGAAGCGGAACTCGACGCGCTTCGCCTTGGTGCCCGCGCCGTACGGGATGCGGCACGAAGCCGAGCGGTTGCGCGACGAATAGGCGAGGAGCACGGGGGCTTCATAGCCCGGCACCAGGCGCTTGTAGCTGTTGGTGGTCGGGTTGGTGAAGGCGTTGAGTGCCTTGGCATGCTTGATCACGCCGCCGATGAAATAGAGGCAGGCGTCCGACAGGCCGGCATAGCCGTTGCCCGCAAAGGTGTTGGCGCCCTTCTCCCAGATCGAGATATGGGTGTGCATGCCCGAGCCATTATCTTCCTTGATCGGCTTCGGCATGAAGGTCGCGGTCTTGCCGTACGCATGCGCGACCTGGTGCACGACATATTTGTAGATCTGCATGCGGTCGGCGGTCTGGACCAGCGTGCCATAGGTCAGGCCCAGCTCGTGCTGCGCCGCGGCGACCTCGTGGTGATGCTTGTCGCAGGGCAGGCCCATCTCGAGCATCGTCGCGACCATCTCGCCGCGGATGTCGACGGCCGAGTCGACCGGCGCGACGGGGAAATAGCCGCCCTTGGCGCGCGGGCGGTGGCCGAGATTGCCGGCCTCATATTCCTTGCCCGAATTGCCCGGCAGCTCGATGTCGTCGATCGCGTAGTAGCTGGTCGAATAGCTGTTCTCGAAGCGGACGTCGTCGAACATGAAGAACTCGGCCTCGGGGCCGACATATACCGTGTCGCCGATGCCGAGCGACTGGAGATAGGCTTCCGAGCGCTTCGCGGTGCTGCGCGGGTCGCGGGCATAGAGCTCGCCGGTCGAGGGCTCGACGATGTCGCAGACCAGGATCAGCATCGGGGTGGCCGAGAAGGGATCGATCCACACCGCGTCCAGATCCGGCTTCAGGATCATGTCGGACTCGTTGATCGCCTTCCAGCCCTCGATCGAGGAGCCGTCGAACATCAGGCCGTCGGTCAGCTCGTCCTCGCCGATCACCTTGGCGACCATGGTGAGGTGCTGCCACTTGCCCTTGGGATCGGTGAAGCGGAGATCGATCCACTCGATCTCGTTGTCCTTCACCATCTTCAGAACGTCGCTGGCCGAATTCGCCATTGTTAAGCCCTTTCGCTCGCTTTCGTTGACCCGACGAATCGGGAAAGAATCTTGCCCAAAACGGGCGCTACATCGACGCTATGTTGCGGCGCGTCAAATCGCGTTTTCGTTGCGCTCGCCGGTGCGGATGCGGAGTGCCGTCTCGACGGGGATCACGAAGATCTTGCCGTCGCCGATCCGGCCGGTCTGCGCCGCGGCGGCGACCGCTTCGACCACGCGGTCGGCAAGCGAATCCTCGACCACTACCTCGAGCTTCACCTTGGGAAGGAAGTCCACGACATATTCAGCGCCGCGATAGAGCTCGGTATGGCCCTTCTGGCGGCCGAAGCCCTTGGCCTCGGTGACGGTGATGCCGGAGACGCCGACTTCGTGCAGCGCTTCCTTCACTTCGTCGAGCTTGAACGGCTTGATGATCGCTTCGATCTTTTTCACGGTTTCCCCCGAGGCACATGAGGCTTGCCTGTCCGCGCGTCTGGCAAACTTCGTGCCAGAGGCGGGACTCGGCTCGTCCTCTCGGTTGCACGCGCCGCGCCGCTTTAACAAGTGCCTATCAAATGGGCAGCGCGCCACGAGGTGCCGGATTTGGCGGCAGCAGCGAAAGCGTTGCCCGGCGGCAACAAATTGTCGGTGATCGGTTTGTGGAACCGTTTCGGCGGAATCGCGTTGGGGCGACGAGCGTACCGGGGTGCGATGTATGCAGCCTATGCCCATGGACCTGCCTGCCGAACTGCATCGGCGCGGGAGCGATCTGCCGGATGGCGACGTGATCGTCGCCACGGGGCCGCTCGTCATCATGGCGCACGGGTTGCTGGCGCTCGATCCCGAGGCGCGGAAAACATGCTGGATTCACAGCGAGATCGGCGATCTGGACGCGGCGGGAGCCGAGGAACAGCTATCGTTCTGGTCGGGCACGCCGCATTGAAGGCGCGCCGTTCCCGGCAAATTCCATAATTTACGTAATGCCGTTTACTATTCCCGTGAAGTATTAGTGTCCAAAATGGGAGTAATGTCTCCGGAAAGTCGCATTGACTCCCCAGTCGATATGGGGATTCATCATGCGAATTGTTCGAATCGGCTCGTGCTTGACTGTGCACGGGCGAGCGAGCCCCGGCGGCGGTGCGGCCCACTCCCTCCACCCGCCGCATGCGTCCGCCCGGCCCTCCAGCCGCTGGCGGACGCACCCGTTGCGGAGACTATTGGCCGTATGCGGGCCTTCAACAGGCCGTGGCGGAGCGCTTCGACAAGGCGGCCGGGTGATTCAATAAGGCGGGTTGTCGAGGCCCTTGGGGCTCTTGGTGAAGATCTCGCAGCCGGTCTCGGTGATGCCGATCGAATGCTCGAACTGCGCCGAAAGCGAGCGGTCGCGCGTCACCGCGGTCCAGCCGTCATCGAGCAGCTTCACGTCCGGCCGGCCGATGTTGATCATCGGCTCGACGGTGAAGAACATGCCGGGGCGCAGCTCCGGGCCGGTGCCGGGGCGGCCGACATGGACGACTTCGGGCGCGTCGTGGAAGATCTGGCCCAGGCCATGCCCGCAGAAATCGCGGACCACGCCGTAGCGATGCTTCTCGGCATGGCGCTGGATGGCATGGGCGACGTCGCCGAGATGGTTGCCGGGCCTGGCCTGTTCGAGCCCGAGCATCAGGCACTCATAGGTGACGTCGACCAGCCGGCGTGCCTTGATGCCGACATCGCCGACCAGGAACATGCGGCTGGTGTCGCCGTGCCACCCGTCGAGCATCGGCGTCACGTCGATATTGACGATATCGCCGTCCTTCAGCGTCTTGTCGCTCGGGATGCCGTGGCAGACGACATGGTTGATCGAGATGCAGCAGCTGTGCGTATAGCCGCGATAGCCGAGCGTGGCGGGGACGCCGCCGGCGGCGACGGTCATCTCGCGGACGATGTCGTCCAGCTCGGCAGTGGCGACGCCCGGCACGACATGGGGGACGAGCGCGTCGAGGATCTCGGCGCCGAGGCGGCCGGCGCGGCGCATGCCCTCGAAGCCTGCCGGGCCGTGGAGCTTGATCGCGCCATCGCGGGCCTGGAGCATGTCGGCGGTAACGGTCACATATTCGGTCATCGGGGGGATATAGGCCGGTCGGCGCCGTTTTTCGAGAGGCAGAAACGCTCGCCGAGCCGGGCGAATGCCGCGCCGCCGCTCTCCGCCGCGCGACGCTTCGCCGCATCGGGGAAGCGCGCCGGGTTGGTGTGGTTCAGATGGATGAATCGGACCTTGGCGGCTAGCGCGGGCGGCAGGCGGCGGATCGTGTCGGCGATGCGAGGGTGGGGAACGCTCTTCATCCGCGCGGGGTCGCCGAGCTCGGTATCGTCGAAGAAGGTGCCGTCGAGATAGGCGACGTCCACCCGGGCCAGCATGTCCTCGAGCCGCTGGTCCCATTTGTCCCAGCCGTCGATGTCCGGGAGGTAGAGCGCGCTTCGCCCGCGGCCGGCGATGACGAAGCCCACCGTTTCCGAATATTCGTCGCGGTGCGGGACGAGATAGGGGGTGACGGTGATGCCGTCGGGCAGCCGGGTGGCGGCGCCGGCGGCGAGCGGCCGGAGCGCGATATTGTCCAGGCTGACGAGCTGGCTCCAGGGGCCGTTGTTCCGCAGGAACTCGGCCATGCGCGGCATGGCGTGGACGGGAACGCCCCGGCTGTTCGCCGATTCCCGGCCGAGGAACATCAGCCCGGCATAATGGCCGATATGCGCATGGGTGAGGAAGATGCCGTCGATGCCGAGGCCCGGCGTGCGCTTCGGGTCGTGCATGTCGAGCCATTCCAGCTGCTCGCGCAGGTCCGGCGTGGCGTCGAACAGATAGCGCGCGCCGCTGGCGTGATCGACCAGGGCGAGCGAGGCGGCCCAGGCCCGCAGGCTCGGGTCTCGCCAGGCGGGATCTTCGGGATGGCCGATCTGGGGCGTGCCGGCATCCTGCGAGGTGCCGAGCACCACCAGCTCGGCCTGGCAGGGAGCGGCGGCGGCAAGCGCGAGCGCGGCGAGCGTCGAAAGCATGATCGGAACGCTAGGCGCGGACGGCGCATGCGTCTATGCCGGTCCCATGGGCGAACGCATCTGGACGGCTGGGCTGGCGGTGATCGGCGACGAGATCCTCTCGGGCCGCACGCAGGACAAGAACATCGCCCAGATCGCGAGCTGGCTGAACGTGCAGGGCATCCGCCTGGCCGAGGTGCGGGTAGTGCCGGATGTCGAGGCGCGGATCGTCGAGGCGGTGAACGCCCTGCGCGAGCGCTACGATTATTGCTTCACGACCGGCGGGATCGGGCCGACGCACGACGACATCACCGTCGATGCCATTGCGGCGGCCCTGGGCGTCGGCGTGGTGATCCACCCCCAGGCCCGGGCGGTGCTGGAGCGCTATTACGAGACACGCGGCGGGCTGACCGACGCGCGGCTGCGCATGGCGCGAGTGCCGGAGGGCGCCGAGCTGATCCCGAATCGCATGTCCGGCGCGCCGGGCATCCGTCTGGGCAATCTCTTCATCCTGGCGGGGGTGCCGCACATCACGGCGGGCATGCTCGACGCGCTGACCGGGACGCTGGAGGGCGGGCGACCGGTGCTTTCGCGCACGATCGGCACCTGGGTGGCGGAGAGCGAGATCGCCGAGTTCCTGGGCGAGACCGAGCGCGCGCACGAAGGCGTGGCGATCGGCAGCTATCCTTTTTTCCGCGACGGCCGCACCGGCGCGAACTTCGTGGTCCGCGCGACCGAGCAGGCGCTGCTCGACGCGTGCGGAGACGCGCTGATCCAGGGGCTGGCGGAGCGGGGGCTGGAGGCGGTTGAGGGCGGGATCTGACTTTCCGGGGGGATGGGGCATGACGGAATCGAAGCGGCCATTCGGCTTCTGGACGGCGACCGCGCTGGTGATCGGCAACATGATCGGTTCGGGCTTCTTCGCGTTGCCCGCCCAGCTCGCGCCCTATGGCTTCACCAGCGTGGCGGCCTGGATCGCGGCGATCGCGGGGGCGCTGGTGATCGCCTGGGTGATCGCCGGCCTCTCGCGTGCGATGCCCGAGGCGACGGGAACGCTGGCGATCTGCGCGCGTGCGCTCGGGCCGCTCCCCGGCGTGCTGATCGCCTGGACGATGTGGGTGGGCGTGTGGGCGGCGAACGCGTTCATCGCGCTCACCGCGGTGCGCTATCTGGCGGTGTTCTGGCCGCCCCTGGCCGAGTCTTCGCTCAGCCTGGTGCTGGCGGCGGTGGCGCTGCTCTGGGGGATCACCCTGCTCAACCTGCGCGGGGCGCGGGCCGCCGGCGAGTTCCAGGTCGTGACGACCTTGGTCAAGCTCGTGCCGCTCGCCGCGATCGTGCTGCTGCTCGCCCAGCTCGGTGCCAAGGGCGACCTTGCCGCCAGCGCGCATCCGCACACGCCGTTCGATGCCGGCCAGCTGGCATCGGCGGTGACGCTCGCCTTCTTCGCGATGGTCGGGTTCGAATGCGCCGGGGTCGCCGCCGAGCGGGTGCGCGATCCGGGCCGGATCATCCCGCGCGCCACGCTGACCGGCGTGGGGCTGACCGGGCTGCTGTACCTGATCGCCTGTTCGGGGATCATCTTCGCGATGCCGCAGGGATCGGTGGCGGGCGCCAATGCGCCGGTGGCGCTGTTCGTCGAGACCTTCTGGGGGCATTGGGCCGGGCTGGCAGTGGCCGGCTTCGCCGCGGTGGCCGCGATCGGCGCGCTCAACGGCTGGGTGCTCCTGCAGGGCGAGGTGCCGCTGGGCATGGCGCGCGCGGGCGTGATCCCCGCCCGGATCGGCCGGACCAGCGGGCGTGACGTGCCGGTGGCGGCGCTGCTCGCGTCGAGCCTGCTCGCCAGCGTGCTGGTGCTCAGCAACGTCTCGCGCGATACCGCCGCCATCTACGACTTCATGCTGCGGGTGACGACGGCGGCGACGCTGTGGTTCTATGCCGGCACCTGCCTGTCCGCGCTGGTGCTGGGCGTGGTGCGGCCCGCCGCCGCCATCGGGCTGGTCTTCGCGCTCTGGGCGATCTGGGGCGCGGGCTATGAGGCGATCGGGCTCAGCCTGTTGCTGATGGCGACGGCGATCCCGCTCTATCTGATGCGCGGCTCAGCCGAGCAGGCGGCCGAGGAGGCTGCGATCCCTTAGGATCTCGTGCGCGGCATTGTGCCCCGGCGCGCCGGTGACGCCGCCGCCGGGATGGGTGCCGGCGCCGCACATGTAGAGCCCCCGGATCGGCCCGCGATAGTCGCCATGGCCCAGCACCGGCCGGGCGGCCCAGAGCTGGTCGAGCGACATGTGGCCGTGCATGATGTCGCCGCCGACCAGGCCGAACTTGCGCTCCAGGTCGAGCGGCGAGTGGATCTGGCGCGCGATCACCGATGCCTTGAAGTTGGGTGCGTGCCTGGTGACGGTATCGATGATGCGGTCGGCGGCGGCCTCGCGGTGCCAGTCCCAGTCCAGGCCGGGCGCGAATTGCTGGCAGAACAGTGCGGCGACATGCTGCCCCGGCGGGGCGAGGCTGTCGTCCACGGTGGAGGGGATGGTCATCTCGACGATCGGCTCGTCGGACATGCCCCTGGCCCGCGCGCTCGTATAGGCGCGGTCCATATAGTCGAGCGTCGGGCAGATCATGATGCCGGCGGTGTGATGCTCGCCGGGGCCGGGCAGCACCGTGAAGTCCGGCAGCTCGGAGAGCGCGACGTTCATCCGGAAGGTGCCGGAGCCGGCCTTGTACCGGTCCATCCGCCGGGCGAAGTCGGCGGGCAGGTCGGCGCGGTCGACCAGCCGGCGATAGAGCAGGGCGGGGCCGATATTGGCGGCGACGGTGCCGGCGGCGATCTCCTCGCCGCTCTCCAGCCGCACGCCGGAAACCCTGTTCCCATCGACCAGCAGCTTCGCGACCGGGGCTTCCAGGCTGATCTCGACCCCGGCCTCGGCACAGGCTTCGGCCATCAGCCGGGTGATCATGCCCATCCCGCCGATCGAATGGCCCCAGGCGCCCTTCTTGCCGTTCACTTCGCCGAAGACATGGTGGAGCAGCACATAGGCGCTGCCGGGCGTATCGGGGCTGGCATAGTTGCCGACCACGGCGTCGAAGCCGAAGGCCGCCTTGACATAGTCGTTCTCGAACCAGCCATCCAGGAAGTCGCGCGCCGACTTGACGAACAGGTCCATCGCGTCACGCTGCGCCTCGATCGGCATGCCCGCCAGCTTGCGGCCCTGCGCGGCGGCGGCGAGCAGCGCGCGGATGCCGCCGCCGGCATTGGGCGGTGTCCTGAGCGCCATGTCGCGCAGCACCGCGGCGACGCGCTCCAGCGCTTCCTCGTAGCGGGGCAATGCCTCGGCATCCCGGGCCGAGAAGCGGGCGAACTCGGCGCGGGTGCGCGCATGCCCGCCGCCCAGCTTCAGATAGCCGCCATCGTGCGGCAGGAAATTGGAGATCTGCCGCTCGACCACGCGCCAACCGCGCGCCGGGAGCTTCATGTCGGCGATCACTTTGGGGCGGAGCAGGCTGACCGTGTAGCTGGCGGTGGAGTTGCGGAAGCCGGGGTGGAATTCCTCGGTCACCGCCGCGCCGCCGACGATGTGGCGCCGCTCCAGCACCCGGACCTTCAGGCCGGCGCGGGCAAGGTAGAAGGCGCAGACGAGTCCATTATGCCCGCCCCCGATGATCAGGGCGTCGTATCTGGCGGTCATCGGCTCCCTCTTCACTGTTGCATGGGCTTACAATGCGAACGGGATATCCGCCATCGCCGCGTATGGCCGAAAGCCAGGACCTGCATGCATATGATATGGGCGCATGCGAAGGATTGTCTCGAAAGCAAGGAGAAGCACGATGCCGATCCCCGCGACAGTGGGCGCGTTCGCTATAGTTCCGCATAACGACCTTGCCGCCGCGATCCCATTCTGGGAGCGGCTGGGCTTCACTCGGGTCGGGGGCGATGCCGCCTATGCGATCATGACCGGCTGGGGCTGCGAGGTGAACCTCACCCAGGCGGGGTCCGGCCCATGGCGGGTGCCGGAAGAGCACAACCCGTTCGGCGTCTTCATCCGCACGCCCGAAGTGGAGGCGATCGCCGCCCTGGTGGACGATCTGGTCATCCGCCCCGGCGGCGTGCTGCGCCACCGGGAATGGGGCCTGTACGAAGTGGGCATCGCCGGCCCGGACGGCATGCTGATCCGCATCGGCTGGCCGTCCCGGCTGATGGAGCAGCCGCCGTCCCCCGATGGCGGCGACCCGGCCTGAACCGCCGGGAAGTGCCGCTGCGGCTGGCCGTTGGCCCGCTGGGATCGCGCTTCTTCCTGTGCCGGCAAGATAGCGGGCCCCCGGCTCAAGGCTGGGGTGACGAAGGAAGAAAGCTGAATCCTCGATTCGGGTTCATTGCGTCAGGCCCTTGAGCAGGAACTTGTAGTACACGATCGACGGCGCGATCTCGCTGAGCGGCGTGCGCTCGTTGAGGCCATGGGCGAAGCTGTCCGAACCCTTCATGAAGATCGGGCTGACGCCGTAGCTCGGCACGCCCTTGGCGCGGAACCACATCGAATCGCTGGCGCCCGCCGACATCGCCGGCACGATCGGCACGCCGGGGAAGCGGGCGTGGATGCCGTCCGCGACCAGCTTCATCAGGTCGGGCCGCAGCGGCGAGGCGGGGCTGGCGACGGTGCCGCTGTCGAGCGTCCTGAGCTTGAGCTCGGGATCGCCGACCACCTTCGTCAGCGTCGCCGCGACGGCCGCGACCGAGGTACCCGGGAAGATGCGGCAATTGATGTTGGCGGTGGCGCGCTGGGGCAGCGCGTTGGTCGCATGGCCGGCATTGACCATGGTGGCCACGCAGGTGGTGCCGGTCTGGCCGATCAGCCCGGGCTCCGAGCGCAGCACGGCAAGCGCCTTGGCGTCGCGCTGGTTGGCCATGAACGCGCGCATCGCCGCGGCCATGTCCGGATCGGCGGTCTTCGCGCCCTGGACGAAGCCGGCGCGGGTGATGGCGTTGATCTCGCCGGGGAACTGATATGCCTCGATCTTCGCCAGCGCATGGGCGAGCGAATAGATGGCGTTGCTCCTGGTCGGCGCGCTCGAATGGCCGCCGGGATTGGTGAAGGTCAGCTCGTAATCGGCATAGGTCTTCTCGGCGCCCTGCAGGCCGAAGATCTCGGGCTTGCCGTGCTCGTCGAGCGCGCCGCCGCCGCCGTCGATGTTCAAGAGCAGCTCGCCGTCATGATATTGCTCGGCCATCGCGGCGGTGGTCTTCATGCTGGTCTCCTCGTCGCCCGAGGCGAGGAGAATGATGTCGCGCGACGGCCGGTAGCCTTCGCGCTTCAGCTGGATCAGCGTGGCGACCATGGTCGAGAGGTCGTATTTCATGTCGGTCGCGCCGCGGCCGAAGATATAGCCGTTCTCGACGATCGGCGTGAACGGATCGCGGGTCCAGTCCTCGGGCCTGGCCTCGACCACGTCCATATGGCCGGAGATGTAGATCGGCTTGGCGGCCTTGTCGGCACCCGGATAGCGGGCCGCGAGCCAGGCGGTGTCGCCGATCCGCTCGATGCGGATGTCGGCGGGATCGAAGCCTCCGGCGACGAGCTGGGCCTTCAGATAGGCGGCATAGTCGGGCGTCTGGTTGCCCGGCCCGGCGACGGTGCGGAAGGCGATGCCGCGCTTGAGCAGCTCGAGCGCCTGGGCTTCCGCCTGGGGGTTTTGCTGCGCCCGGGCGACGGATCCGGTGAACGCCATCGCGACCAGCGCCGCACCTGCCAGAACCCGCATCTCGATCTCCTTGCTGTCCGGTCACGCTAGCGGGCGCAGGGGGGAGGTCAATTGCGGGGTTCCGCTTTTCTTTTTGCGATCCCGGGAGGCTCGATTAGGGAGCGGCAACGGGACGGGGGATTTCGATGCTTGCATTTGCCGGTGCTGCGGCCGCGATTCATTTCGACCGGCTGGGCCTTTCGCCCGTCGCGCTGGATCTCGGCTTCTTCCAGCTGCGCTGGTACGCGCTCAGCTATCTCGCGGCGATGCTGCTCGGCTGGTGGTACATGCTCCGGCTGATCCGCCAGCCCGGCGCGCCGCTCGACCGGCAGCAGGTCGACGATCTCGTCTATTACATCTTCGCCGGCGTGATCCTGGGCGGCCGGCTCGGCTATTGCCTGATCTATCGGCCGGAGATCTGGGCGCATCCGCTCGACGTGCTCAAATTATGGGAAGGCGGCATGTCGTTCCATGGCGGCTTCGTCGGCGTGATCGCGGCGCTGTGGCTGTTCACCAGGCGCCAGGGCCTGTCGATGCTGCGCGTGTGCGACTATGTCGCCTGCACCACGCCGTTCGGGCTGATCCTGGTCCGGATCGCCAATTTCGTGAACGGGGAACTATGGGGTCGGCCGAGCAGCCTGCCCTGGGCGATGGTGTTTCCCGGCACGCGAGACGGCATCCCGCGCCATCCGAGCCAGCTCTACGAGGCGGCGCTGGAAGGCGGTGTGACGATGCTGGTGCTGGCCTGGCTGTTCTGGCGGACCGATGCCCGGCTCGTCCCTGGCCGCCTGGTCGGCGCGGGGCTGGTGCTATACGGCTCCGCCCGCTTCCTGCTGGAATTCCTGCGCCAGCCCGACGCCGGGCTCGAGCATCTCTGGTGGGGCCTGACCATGGGGCAGACGCTGAGCCTGCCCATGGTCCTGGCCGGCCTCTGGCTGGTCGCCCGCCCGGCCGTGCGGATGCCTGCCGCTTCCTAGACGGCCACTTCCTGCGCCGTCCGGCCTTCGCCGCCGAAGATGCGCAGATAGCGGGCGATCTCGGCCGGGTCGCCGGTGGCCTTGGACGGGTTGTCGGAGAGCTTGACCGCCGGGCGGCCGTTGGCGCTGGTAACCTTGGCGACGAGCGAGATCGGCTCGAGGTCGTGGCCGCCGGCGGGATCGCAGCCGCGGAAATCGTTGGTCAGGTTGGTGCCCCAGCCGAAGCTCATCCGCACCCGGCCGTGGAAGTGGCGATAGGTCGCCTCGATGCTGTCGACGTCCATGCCGTCCGAGAAGATCAGCAGCTTGGTGCGCGGATCGCGGCCGCGTGCCTGCCACCAGGCGATGATCTGCTCGCCGCCTTCGATCGGCGGCATCGAATCGGGGCGGAAGCCGGTCCAGTCGGCAACCCAGTCCGGCGCGTCGCGCAGGAAGGCAGTGGTGCCGAAGGCATCGGGCAGGGCGACCAGCAGGTTGCCGTCATAATGGGCGCGCCATTCCTCCAGCACGCGATAGGGGGCGGTGGCGACTTCCGCGTCGGTCTCCGCGAGCGCGGCGAGGACCATCGGCAGCTCGTGCGCATTGGTGCCGATCGCCTCCAGGTCGTTGTCCATCGCGAGCAGCACGTTCGAGCTGCCGATGAAGCGGCTGCCCAGGCCTTCCTTCAGCGCCTCCACGCACCAGCGCTGCCACAGAAAGCCATGGCGGCGGCGCGTGCCGAAGTCCGAGATCACCAGATCGGGAAGCTGGCGCAGGCGCTCGACCTTGTCCCACATCTTCGCCTTGGCGCGGGCATAGAGCACATCGAGCTCGAACCGGCCCTTGCCCTTCAGGGCGGCACGCGAGCGGAGCTCGTTGACGATGGCCAGCGCGGGGATCTCCCACATCATCGTGTGGGTCCAGGGGCCGGCGAAGTGCAGCTCGAACTGGCCGTCGACCCGATGCAGGTCATATTCGGGCAGCTCGAAATCGGCGAGCCAGGCGATGAAGTCGGGCGCGAACATGCGCTGCTTGCCATAGAAGCTGTTGCCCGCGAGCCAGATGAGCTCCTTCTTCGAGAAGCGCACGGTGCGGGCATGATCGAGCTGGGCGCGCAGCTCGGCCTCGTCGATCACCTCGGCCAGGCGGACGCTCTTCGTGCGGTTGATCAGCGAGAAGGTCGCCTGCACGTCCGGGTGCAGATGGCGGATCATCTGCAGCATCAGCAGCTTGTAGAAATCGGTGTCGAGCAGGCTGCGGACGATCGGATCGAGCCGCCAGCCATGATTATAGACGCGCGTGGCGATGTCGGTGACGGGCAAGGCTTCCTCCGGATATGGCCGGTGACGATAGACGCGACGGCGGGGCTCAGCGAGGGGCTTCGCCGGGCGGGCGGTAACGATAGAGCTCGGCGGGGCGGAACGAGGCACCGGTCTCGCGCTCGCCGGTCGGCTCCAGCCAGCCGCGATCGAGCATGCGGCGGCGGAAGGCGGGCTTGTTCAGCCGCATGTCGAGGATCGCTTCGTACACGTCCTGCAGCGCGCGCAGCGTGAAGCGCTCGGGCAGCAGGGCGAAGGCGATGCCGGAATAATCGAGCTTGCCGCGCAGCCGCAGCATCGCGACGCCGAGCATCTCGCCATGGTCGAAGGCGAGGGCGAGCGGCGCTCCCTCGGCGGGCCGGACCTCGACCGGGCCGCCGGCCTCGCCTCGCCAGGGGACGGTCAACTCGGCCAGCGCCAGCCCGGGCGCCGCCTTGAGCGCGGCGGCGAAGGCGGTGGCCGGGATCAGCGCGAAATAGGCGACGCTGATGATCCGCATGCGGGGATCGCGGTCGACCGCGCCGAAGGTGTAGAGTTGCTCGACCCAGGCATCGGCCATGTGCGCCTTTTCGGCGAGGATGCGGCGCGCGGCCGCGTCCAGGCTCTCGCCGATGCCGACGAACCCGCCGGGCAGCGCCCAGCTGTGTTGGAACGGATGCTGGTCGCGGCGGGTGAGCAGCACGGCGGGCGCGCCGTCGACTACGCTCATCAGGATCAGGTCGACCGCCACCGACGGGCGCTCGAACGCCGCCGGATCATAGCTTTCGAGAAAGGCCGCTTCGTCCATTGGCGCTACCTTATATTCACTATGCGCTTTACTTATGCGTGTATCGGATATATGTCAAATACGGAACCGGAGACGGGTGATGAAGAAATTTGTGATCGTCGTGGACATGCAGCGGGATTTCGTGGCGGCGGACGGGGCGCTGCCGGTGCCGGGTGCCGGGGATATCGTCGCGCCGATGCGGGACTGGCTGGCCGGGCTGCGGCCGGAGGAGACCGAGGGTGTTCTGTTCACCTTCGATACGCATGTGCCCGAAATCTACGCGGCGTCCGAAGAGGCTAAGCAGTTCCCGCCGCATTGCGTGAAAGGCACGCCGGGCTGGCAGCTGGTGGTCGATCCGGGCGCGGTCGATCCGGCGATCCCGACCTGGCGGCTGGAAAAGGGCGTGTTCGACATGTGGGCCGAGGAGGGGATCGGGATCGCGCCGATCGACGGCGACCGGCTCCGGTCACGCAACCGGTTCTTCGGCGATCTCGCTCGGGCCGGGATAGAGGAAGTGACGGTGGTCGGTGTCGCGGCGGACTATTGCGTGCGCTGGGCAGTGGAAGGGCTGCTCGAGCGGGCCTTCAACGTGACGGTGCCGTCGACGCTGACGCGCGGCATCGAACGCCAGATCGACAGGGTTGCCGTGGAGCAGTGGCCGGACCTGCCGGTGGAGATCGGGTGATGGGCGACATTCGCAAATCGAAGATGTTGTCGCTGTGGCTGCGGCACGACCCAGGGGCGGGCGGGCTGGTGCTCGATGCGCAGGGCTGGACCGAAGTGGACGCAGTGCTGGCGGGGTTCGCCCGGGCGGACGTAGCCTGCAGCTGGGACGAACTGCTCCGCCTGGTCGAGGAAAGCGACAAGCAGCGCTTCGAGCTTTCCGGCGATGCGGCGCGGATCCGGGCGCGGCAGGGGCATTCGGTGGCGGTGGCGCTCGACTGGCCCCGCACCGCGCCGCCGGCCCTGCTGTGGCATGGCACCGTCGCGCCTTTCCTGCCGGCGATCCTGGCGGAGGGGCTGAAGCCGATGCGGCGCCATCACGTCCACCTCTCGGGCGATCGCGATACCGCGACGCGCGTGGGGCAACGGCGCGGGGCGCCGGTGCTCCTGGCCGTGCGGGCGGCGGCGCTTGCCGAGACCGGCCGGGATTTCTTCCTGACCAGCAACGGGGTGTGGCTTACCGAGGCGGTGCCGCCCGCGTTCCTCGAACCCTGGGAGCCGAAATGATGCGTGCCGATCGTGTGCCTTCGCTATGGGAGTGGTTGCTGCTCTGGGTGTGCCTGAAGCTGCTGTTCCGCAAGCGCCGGCCGCCGCCGCATCACCTGAAGCTCCGGCACTGAGCAGAGCGGCTTGACAGAATCGGCAAAAGCGAGGATTTCGGCGGGCCCGAGCGGGTATGGTGAAATGGTATCACAGGAGCTTCCCAAGCTTCTAGCGCGGGTTCGATTCCCGCTACCCGCTCCAGCTTCCCCTTGATTCCGAAGCCGTTGCCGCGAATCGCGGGCGATGCGTCATGCGTGGTTCCCACGCGCGATTAAATCAGACTATTGTGCAGGCCATGCTCCGCTGGCTCTCCGCGCTCGCCCTTTTCCTCGCCGCTCCCGCTTTCGCCCAGGCGCCGCATCTGGAAGGCGGGCGGCTGATCGTCGACGGGAAGCCGTTCCTGATCCGCGGGGGCGAGCTGGGCAATTCCTCGGCCACCGATCGCGCCTGGCTGGCGCCGCACTGGCCGCGGCTGAAGGCGCTGCATCTCAACACGGTGCTGGCGCCGGTGACCTGGGAGGCGATCGAGCCGGAGGAGGGCAGGTTCGACTTCGCCAGCCTCGACTGGCTGATCGAGGATGCGCGGGCCCATGACATGCGGCTGGTGCTGCTCTGGTTCGGCACCTGGAAGAACAGCATGTCGACCTATGTGCCCGCCTGGGTGAAGCGTGACGGCAAGCGCTTTCCGCGCTCGACCGGCAAGGATGGGCAGCCGCAGGACATATTGTCGGTGTTCGGCGTGGCGACGCGCGACGCCGATGCGCGGGCCTTTGCCGCGCTGATGCGGCATCTGAAGGCGATCGACGGCGACCGGCACACGGTGCTGATGGCGCAGGTGGAGAATGAGATCGGCTTCCTGCCGACCGCGCGCGAGCACGGCCCGCTGGCGGACGCCGCCTTCGCGAAGTGGCGGGGCGGCGAGGAGGCGTTCACCGCGCATCATTATGCGCGCTGGGCCAATGCGGTGGCCGAGGCCGGCAAGCGCGAATATCGGCTGCCGATGTACGTCAACGGCGCGCAGGGGCGGCCGGGCAAGCTGCCGGGCGACTATCCGAGCGGCGGGCCGCTGGCGCACCTGATGCGGACATGGAAGGAAGCGGCGCCCGCGATCGACATGCTCTCGCCCGATATCTACTTCCCGAACTTCGCCGGCATCGCCGACGGCTATGCCGTGCCGGGCAATCCCCTGTTCGTGCCCGAGGCCAATCAGGCGGGCGACCCGCGCGCGCCGGCCAATGCGATGCGCGTGATCGGCAAGCATGGCGCGATCGGTTTCAGCCCCTTCGCGATCGAGAATATCGCCGACCGGGACCGGCTGGGCAGTTTCTACGCGATGCTCGAGCAACTGACCCCGGCGCTGTTCGCGGCCCCGGCGCGCGCGGGGTTCGCGCCGCCCGTCAGCTTCGAGGGCGTGGTCGACAGCGCACCGCAGGCGGCAACGCTCGGCGGCTATGCGCTGACCATCGGGTTCGTCGATCCCTGGACGCCGAAGGACAAGCAGGAGCCGGGCGAGCATGGCGGGATCCTGCTCTGGCTGGGCGGCGAGGACTATCTGGTCGCGGGCAGCGGGATCACGGTGACCTTCGGGCCGCGCGTGGGCCTGGATTTCGTCGAGGAAGGTCGGTTCGTCGACGGGAAATGGGTGGCCGGCCGGAAGCTCAACGGCGACGAGACGCATCAGGGCCGGCACGTCCGCCTGCCGCCCGGGCAGTTCGGCATTCAGAAGATGCGGCTCTATCGTTATTGAGACCCGAGTGAGCCAAATCATATCCCGAGCGTTACGATCCTGATGGAAAGACTCTGGTTCATTACCAATCCCGGCTCGGGATCGACCACCAAGGCCAAGTGCGATGCGCTCGAAGCCGTGTTCGCGGAGCGCGGGCTGACGCTTGTCGGCCGCACTGCGTTTCCCGCACAGGCGATGCCCGACGGGGCGGAGCTCGACCGGGACAAGGTCGACACGGTGGTGCTGTTCGCGGGCGACGGGACGATCAACGCCGCGCTCACGGCGCTGCGGGCCTGGGAGGGCAGCTTCCTGATCCTGCCGGGCGGGACCATGAACCTGCTCGCCAAGTCGCTGCACAGCACGCTCGATCCCCAGGCGATCATCCAGGCCGCGCATGACGAGACGACACGGATCGCCTTGCCCTATATCCAGGCGGCCGGGAATCGCGCGTTCGTCGGGCTGATCATGGGGCCGGCCACCGCCTGGTTCCGTGCGCGCGAGGCAGTGCGCAAGGGCGCGTTCAGGCGGCTGTTCCAGGCCGCGCACGTCGCGTGGAGCCGTACCTTTGGCGGCAGCGGCATCCGCATCTCGGGCGTGTCGGCGCTTGCGGGCCGCTATCAGGCGGTGTTCGTCCGGCCCGAGCGGGGCGAACTGCACGTGGCGGCGGTGGATGCGCGCGACTGGAGCGCGATCGTGCAGCTGGGCTGGGAATGGCTCACGGGCGACTGGGTCGCGGCGCATGCGGTGAGCGAGAGCCTTACCCGCGAGCTCGCCGCCCGTGGGAAGAAGCCGGTGCTGGCGCTGTTCGACGGCGAGCCGGTGTCGCTCGCGTCGGGGACCCCGATCACGGCGGGGATGAGCCGCAAGGCCTTCATCGCGACGCGCACCGGGCTGGGATGACGCGGCTCTTCCATGTCAGCGACGTCCATTTCGGGCGCGAGGACCGCGCCGCGGTCGACTGGTTCGCGGCGCGGGTCCGCGAGGAGCAGCCCGACGCGGTGATCGTGACCGGCGACCTGACGATGCAGGCGCGGGCAAGGGAATTCTCGGCCGCGGCGCAGTGGCTCAAGGGCCTTGGCCGGCCGGTGACGGTGGAGGTGGGCAATCACGACCTGCCCTGGTTCAACCTCTGGGCGCGATTCGTCACGCCCTACAAGCGCTACCATGCGCTCGAACGGATGATCGAGCGGCCGCTCGACGCCAAGGGCGTGGCGGTGGTGCCGCTCAAGACCACCGCGCGCTTCCAATGGCGGCTCAACTGGTCGAAGGGCTATGTCAGCACCCGGGCGCTGCGGGCATCGCTGGCGCTGGTCGAAGCGGTGCCGCCGGGCGGCCTGGTGTTCGTCGCCTGCCACCATCCGCTGGTGGAGGGCGGCACCCGGATGACTTCGGAGACGCATCGGGGGCCGGAAGCCCTGGGCGCGCTGGCCCAGGCGGGGGTGGACGCGGTGCTGACGGGCCATGTCCATGACCCGTTCGACATCGAGCAGCGGATCGGCGAGCGCACGGTGCGGCTGATCGGGGCGGGCACCCTGTCCGAGCGCGTGCGGGCGCGGCCGCCTTCGTTCAACGAGATCAGCGTGGCGGGCACGGGCTTCTCCACCCGGGCGCGGTTCATGGGGGAGGGGAGCGTTCCCCTCTGATCACCGTTTCGAGATGTCCTGCCCGAACACCAGCAGATTGCCGTCCGGCGCCACCACCATCAACTCGCGCTGGCCATAGATCTGGTCGACCGGCCCATGGATGTCGCCATCGTTGAGCAGGGACGCCTTGGGCTTCAGCTCCGCGGCGATCGCCTCCACATCCTCCACGTCGACATAATAGCAGAAGCGGCGATTGCCCGGCGGAGCGCCGTCGTCGCCGACATTCTCCAGCAGGCGGAACCCCGCCTGCTCGCGCTGGACATAGGCATAGTTGGACGTGCGGAAATAAAGCGTGAAGCCCAGCACCTCGGTGAAGAACCAGACGGCCTTCTCGAAGTCCGGCACATGCATGAACGGTGTAACGCGATAGAGATTGGCCATCGTCCGCCTCCCCGAAAGGCGCGCCCCATTACCGGAGCGGAACGATAGCGCAATCCCGATACGCAGTTAAGCGCGGGAGAACCTAAGTTCGGAACAGGCCCAGCGGCCCGCGCCCGCCCGTGCTCCAGGTCGACCAGTTGGGGAAGACATAGGGCATGTCCGCATCGTTGACGCCGTGCCAGCGGGCGATCGCGCCGATATATTCCTCCTGCGCCACGGCGGGCACGAAGCGGCCCTCGCTGCTCACATCGGTCGCGCCGCCGAGCACCGGGTCCGGATAGGCGCCGAAGATGCCGCCGGGCGCGACATTGCCGCCCACCACCAGGTGATTGCTGCCCCAGGCATGATCGGTGCCGTTCTGGGCGTTGCCGCGATAGGTGCGGCCGAAGTCGCTCATCGTGAAGCTGGTGACGTTCTCGGCCATGCCGATCGCCTGCATCGCGCGGTGGAAGCCGGCCAGCGCCATGGCGAGGTCGCCGAGCAGGCCCGCATGGGTGCCGGTGTCGTTGTTGCCGCCATTGGTCTGGCCCGAATGATTGTCGTACCCGCCCTGGCTGACGAAGAAGGTCTGGCGGCCATGGCCCAGGCTGCCGCGCGCATCGATCATCCGGGCGACGCGCATCAGCTGGCGCGCGACATCGCTGGTGAGCGCGGCACCGGTCGCCGGATTGACGAAATAGCCGTCGAGCGAACTGTTCGCCGAGATGATCGTGTTGGCGGTGGTCGCCTGGTCATAGCTGGCATTGATGTCGCGCGCGCTTGCCTCCGCGACGTCGCCCAGGCCGGCGGCGGAGGAGAAGCTGGCGAGCGCGGCGTTCTTGGCGTTGTTCGCCGCGTTGCTCATGGTCGAATAGCCCGAGCGGGTGAGCGTGCCGGTGGACGGCAGCACCAGCGCCGAGCTGGTCTTGCCGATCACCGCCAGGTTCGAGCCGGCGATCGAGATCATCGACGGGACCGCGCTCGTGCCCATGCGGTCGGTCAGTCGCCCCATGAAGCCGTCGGTCGCGAAGTCGCGGGCGCGCAGGCCCTGCCAGTGCGCCTGCTCGTCCGAATGGCTGAGCAGGTTCATCGGGCGCAGATCGGCGCGCGACTGGTAGGTGGCCTTGGTGAGCGGTGCATAGAGCGTGCCGGCATTGAGGACGAGCGCCAGGCTGCCCTCGTCCCAGAGCGGACGCAGTGCCGCCATCGCCGGATGGAGCGCATAGGGCGCGCCGGTCAGCGCGGTGAGCTGGCTCGCCTTGATGCCCACGGTGCCGCGCGAGGCCAGATACTGGGTATGCCGGGCATCGGTGGGGATCACCATGTTCCAGCCGTCATTGCCGCCGAACAGGAACACGCCCACCATCGCGCGATAGCTGCCGCTCGGCGCCGCGATGGCGGTGGTGCGGCCGAGCTGGCCGATCGCGGCGAGCGCGCCGGTGCCGGCAGTGACCTTGAGGAAGTCGCGTCGGGAAATCGTCATTGGTCCGGCTCCTCAGCGGTCGACCAGGAACATCGGGCTGGTGGCCGCGACGTAGAGCATCATCTGGGCGCGGCGGCGCGCCTGGACATTCGCATCGGCGTTGGTGATCGGCGTGACGGCGGCCTTGAGCGCGTCCTTCTGCGCCTGGTTCAGCGTATTGGCGAACAGGGTCAGGTCGATGCGGGAGACCATTGCGTCGAGATCGGTGCCATAGGCTTCCCAGCTCGCCCATAGCGGCTGGGTGAGCGAGGACATGGGCAGGCCGGAATCGAGCGCATATTCGCTGCGATTGGCGTCGCCCGAGATGGTCCAGTCATAGACGAAATTGTGCCAGCGCAGCACGTTGGAGGTGTTGAGCAGCTTCGAGGCCGGGCTCTTCAGCACGGTCGATCCGGGAAGCGGGAAATCGTCCGGATAGAAGTTGAACACCGAGGGCGCGCGGAACACCGGCTGGCCGAGATTGCTGTCGCGGGTGGTGAAGACATAGCCGTCGGTCGCGAAGCCGATCGCGCGGGCGAGCGCGGTCATCAGCAGCACCGGTTCCTTGAGCTTGCCGCTGGTGCCGGTGGGCGCCGCGCGCGCCTCGCCGTCGAGCAGGGCGGCACGGACCACTGCCTTCATGTCGCCGCGCACGCCCTTGCCATTGTCGGCGAACACCGCCGCCACGCGGCCGATATAGGCCGGGCTCGGATTGGCGGTGACGAGGTGGACGATCATGTGGCGCGCGACGAAGGGCGCGGTGGAGGCGTTGTTGAACGCGGCATCGACCACCGCCGCGACACTGGCTTCCTGCGTGGCACCTGCGGCGACGGTGGCGCCGAGGAATTTCTTCTCCGTCGTGTCGTAGCGCGATGCGACCTGGATCATCGGCTTGGCATAGTCGCGGGCATTGCCGTCGGTGATCGCGGCGCCGCCGACCCGGGCATAGGTCCAGCCGGTCAATGCCCTGGCGACGCCCTTGATGTCGTCGGTCGCGTAGTTGGGAACGGCCGCGCCGCTGCCGTCGCGCTTCAGGCTGCCGTCCATGTTCAGCTGGTCCGGCCCCATTGAGAACAGCTGGAGCAGCTCGCGGGCGTAATTCTCCGACGGGCCCGACTTGTTGCTGTCGGCCATGTCGAGATAGTCGCCCATATAGCCGCTCATCGTCACCTGCTGGAGGATGTCGCGGTAATTGCCGAAGGCGTTGGCGAGGAAGATCTGGTTGAATGCGGCGATGCCCGCAGTCGAGTTCACCTCGGCTTCGGAGGCGACGATCATCTGGCCGAGCGCGAAGGCGGTGCGCTGGCGCAGCTGGTCGGAACCGGCGACGGCGTTGGCATAGAAGCGCATCGCCACCGGCGTGCGGCTGAAATGCGCGCGCGAGCAGACCGTGTCGTTGCTCGCGCAAAAATCGCGACGCACTTCGGTGGCGAGATCGGCATAGGAGCTGCTGGATGCGGCGAGTTGCTCGTCGACCCAGGCGGTAGCGCCGAGCTGCCTGATCCGCGCGACCAGATCGGGGGTGGGGCCGAAGCTTGCCTGCTTGGCGAGGCGCGCGGCATCACCCTCGGTGAAGACGGCGGGCGAGGGTGTCGGCGCGGGTGCCGCGACCACGCCGCCGCCACCTCCGCCCGAAGCCCCGCCACCACCGCCCGAATCGCAACCCGCGAGCGCGAGCAAGCCAAGCGCCGCGCCAAGCACGGCCGGTTTTCTTTGCCGGAACACCAATTTCCCCCGCCCGCCGCGAGAAGCCGCGACCTGCACGGGCCTGCATAGTTTGCCGGCGGATTCCCAACAACCTGCAGAAATACCTAAGGCGGAGTTCAGTGCGATTGCAAAGGGCGCAATGCCGCAGGCCTGGCCGATGGTTGCGCTGTCGTAATGGTGCAACCGGCGACGAGGCGAGCCGAATGCGGGATGGAACGCCCGATGCGGAGGCAGTTGACTCCAAGGCAATCGTGTCTCATATTTCTGTTATGACAGAAATTACGGACAACGCTGTTCAGTTGCCGATCGCGGTGCAGCAGTTCGTGCTGCACTGGGGCGAGATGGGCGGGCAATGGGGCGTCAACCGCTCGGTCGCGCAGATCCACGCGCTGCTCTATCTCTCCGATCGCCCGCTCAATGCGGAGGAGATCAGCGACACGCTGCGCATCGCGCGGAGCAACACGTCGAACAGCCTGAAGGAGTTGCTCGGCTGGAAGCTGATCCGCCGGGTGCCCGTGATGGGCGACCGGCGCGACCATTACGAGGCCGAGGTCGATCTCATGCAGATGCTGACCCGCATCGCCCAGGGTCGCAAGGAGCGCGAGATCGATCCGGCGGTGGCGGCGCTGCGCGTATGCACCGAGGAGGCCAGGCGCGACGGCCGCATCTCCGGCATCGCGCGCCAGCGGATCGAGGCGATGCAGGATTTCGTCGTCACGATCGACGATTGGTACCAGCAGATGATGAGCGTGCCGCCGGGGCGGCTGATGATGCTGATCCGGCTGGGCAAGCGAATCCTGGCCTTTCTGCCGAAGGGCAAGGCGGAATAGCGGCCCGTGCGGCTGCGGAAAGGGTGGCATATGGGCATGGCGGTCGGAGCAGCGGCGCAAGGCTATGCGCCGGGTTCGCTGGCCCGCTACGCCGCCTGGCATCGCAGGCCGGCGCCATGCCGCGACGACGCGGAGAGCCCCTTTGCCCGGCTGCTCGGTGCGCGCTGGCTGTTCCTGCCGCCCGCGACGCGCCGCCGCTTCCTGCGCAAGATCGAGGCGGGGGCCTGTGTTTCCTATCTCGGTGAAGTCGCCGAATGCCGGATGAGCCGGGCGGGATGGGTGCTGGCGCAAGCCGCGCGGCTGATCGGCGCGCCGCTGCCGCTCGGCACGGATGTGGGCATGTCGGCCAGCGTGAGCGTGACGGCGGATGCCGATGGCCAGGGGCAATATTGGACGCGGCAATATGGCCGTGCACAGGGTTTTCCACAGGTTATCCACAGCGCCAAGCGCTTTGCCGGGCCGACGGGAATCGAGGAATATCTGGGGCTTGGCGTCGGCATCGCGCTCAGGCTCGAGGAGGCGGGCGGGGCGCTGCTGTTCGTCAGCGATCACTATTTCCTGAAGCTGGGCGGACTGCGTGTCCGATTGCCTGGCTGGGCGATGCCGGGGGCGTTGACGGTGGGGCATATGGACCTGGGCGGCGGACGGTTCCTGTTCAGCCTCGACCTGGTGCATCCCTGGCTCGGCGAGCTGGTCCACCAGCTCTGCGTGTTCGCGGATCCGGCGGAGTGAACGGGCGTGGTCCTCTCGCCGGCTGCGTGGCCATCCTCGCCGCTGCCTTGGCCGGTTCGATCGGTTTCATGTTCCTTGCGGGCAGCTTCGATAGCGGCCTGTTCCTGCTCTGTCTGTTCCCTGCCGTGATACTCGCATCCGGCCACATGGTTTTCATCGCGCTCCCGGTTTACCTGATGCTGGTCGATCGATGGCCGCTGCGCTGGTGGAATGCCGGTTTGGCCGGCTTCCTGATCGGCGCGATACCCATATCGCTGCTCAGCCTCGGTGGCGGCCCGGATGCGAAAGCGCTGCTTTCAGCGATATTGTGGTTCGGCGGTGCGGGACTCGTCGATGGGCTGGCCTTTGGTGTGGTCCGCGGCGAAGACATCGTGATGCAAGACGACACCGAATGAGCCGCATCCTCGTCATCGGTGGCTATGGCGGGTTCGGGGCGCGGCTGAGCCGGCGGCTGCTCCGCGCCGGGCACCGGGTGCTGGTGGCGGGGCGGCGCTTCGACCGGGCGGCGGCCTTTTGCGCGGGGCTGGAGGGCGCCGAGCCCGTGGTGGCGGACCGGACCAGCGGCATCGGCATGGTGCTGGCGCGCGAGCGGCCCGATCTGGTGATCGATGCCGCCGGCCCTTTCCAGGGCAGCGGCTATACCGTGCCCGAAGCGTGCATCGCGATGCGCATCCCCTATCTCGACCTGGCGGATTCGCGCGACTTCGTGACCGGGATCGCGGCGCTGAACAAGGGGGCCGCGGTGACGGTGCCGATCGTCAGCGGCGCCTCGAGCGTGCCGGCGCTATCCGGCGCCGTCGCGCGTGCGCTGGCGGAGGGGCTGGCGCGGGTCGAGCGTGTCGATATCGCGATCAGCGCTTCGAACCGGGCCGTGGCCGGCCCCTCGGTGGCGGCCGCGATACTTTCCTATGTCGGCAGGCCGGTGCGCGTCTGGTGCGGCCAGCGCTGGACGCGGGCGACGGGCTGGCAGGAGCTGCGCCGCGAGTGTTTCGCCATCGGCGAAGGGAGAAGGGCGCTCCGCCGCTGGATCGCGCTCGCCGAAGTGCCGGACCTCTCGCTGCTGCCGGAACTGTTGCCGGGCCGCCCGGCCACGACTTTCCGTGCCGGCACTGAGCTCGGCTTCCAGATGCTTGCCCTGTGGTTGCTGAGCTGGCCGGTCCGCTGGGGCTGGCCCGGGACGCTGCGCGGCGCGGCACCCTGGCTACACAAGCTCCAGCGGATCACCGGCTGGGCGGGGAGCGACCGATCGGCCATGTCGGTGACCCTGGTCGGGACGGGCGTCCGCCGGCGCTGGACGCTGATCGCGGAGAAGGGAGACGGGCCCGAAATTCCCACGCTGGCGGCGGAACTGCTCGCCGGCGACATTCTGGCCGGTCGCGTGCCGCCGGGCGCACGGGATGCGAGCCGGCTGCTGACGCTCGACCGGTTCGAGCCGCTCTTCGCCGGCCTGGCCATCCGCCATGCGGTGCGCGAGTACGCGGTCGATCCGCTCTACCTACGGGCCATGGGTACGCGCTTCGCGCGGCTGCCGGAGCAGGTGCGTGCGATGCACGCGCTATGTGGCGATGCCGGTGCAGAGGGTGAGGGCGCGGTGCGCCGGGGCAGGGGCCTGGCCTGGCTGGTCGGGCGGGGGATGGGGTTCCCGCCGAGCGGCAGCTATCCGCTCCGCGTCGCCTTCGCGGCCAGCGGTGGCAAGGAACGCTGGACGCGGGATTTCGGCGGCCATGCGTTTTCGAGCGAACTCAGCCAGGCGGGGCAGGGCGTCGCGGAGCGCTTCGGCCCGCTGCGCTTCGCCTTCGACCTCCCGTCGGACGGCAAGGGGCTGCGGATGGTGTTGCGGCGCTGGAGCGCGTTCGGCGTGCCGATGCCGCGCTTGCTGGGGCCCCGCATCATCGCGCGCGAATGGCAGGAGGATGGGCGCTTCCGCTTCGAAGTGGGGGTGGCCCTGCCGCTGCTCGGCGAGGTGGTCCATTATACCGGCTGGCTGGCGCGCCGCTAGCGCAGCCAGCGTGCCATTTGCGGATAGGCGGGGAGGCCGAGCTTCGCGGCCTGATGCGGCTCGGCGGCCATGCCGAAATATTGCAGCATCGGCGGCCCCGGGCCCGCGCCGCTGTCGAAGGCGAGCGCCAATGCCTCGCCGCCGCCGAGATAGCCATCGGGATGGAACAGCGTGCGCGTGTCGAGCCCGATCGCGCGGGCGGCGGCATAGGACCAGGCGATGGCCGCCATCTCCTCGCCGGGATCGTCGCGGACCGCGCACAGCGTCGGGCGATCGGCGGGATCGGTGACGGCGACATGGCCGGCCTCGTGGAGCAGGTCGCCGGGATGGAAGGGGCGGGCGGGATCGAGCACCAGCCCGCCGCTTCGAACCTCGATGCCGGGCAGGAAGCTGTCGCCCGCGATCCTGCCCCGAGAAACCGGGATCCCGATCTCGGCCAGAAAATCCAGGATACGGATCGTGTCGGGGTGATCGAGCGACATGGCGCCAAACTAGCGGCTTGGGGCAGGTACGAAAAGGGCGGCCCGTCGCCGGACCGCCCCTTCGTTGTTCCGTGAAGAACCGCTTAGCGCTTCGAGAACTGGAAGCTGCGGCGAGCCTTGGCCCGGCCGTACTTCTTGCGCTCGACCGTGCGGCTGTCGCGGGTCAGGAAGCCCGCGCGCTTCACCGGGGTGCGCAGCGCCGGCTCGTACTTGGTGAGCGCCTGGCTGATGCCATGCTTCACCGCGCCGGCCTGGCCCGAAAGGCCACCGCCCTTGACGGTGCAGACCACGTCATACTGGCCCTCGCGCTCGGTGATGCCGAACACCTGGTTGATGACGAGACGCAGCGTCGGACGCGCGAAATAGACTTCCTGGTCACGGCCGTTGATCGTGATCTTGCCGGTGCCCGGCTTCAGCCACACGCGGGCGACGGCGTCCTTGCGGCGGCCGGTCGCATAGGCGCGGCCGAACTTGTCGAGCTCCTGCTGGCGCAGCACGGCCGGGGTCGACGGCTCGTCCAGCTGGCCGGCGAGATACGCCTCGGCGCGGTTGTCGGACGAAGCCTGGGCCTCGGCGGCCACAGCCTGCTCGCCGGCGGCGATGGCGCCGAGATCGGAAAGGGACTGGCGGTTGTCGGACATTATGCGCCCACCTTGTTCTTGCGGCTCATGCCGGCGATGTCGAGGACCTGCGGGTTCTGCGCTTCGTGCGGATGCTCAGCACCGTTGTAGATGCGCAGGTTGCGCATCTGCTGGCGGCCCAGCGGACCGCGCGGGATCATGCGCTCCACGGCCTTTTCGAGCACGCGCTCCGGGAAACGGCCCTCGAGCACCTTACCCGCGGTGATCCCCTTGATGCCGCCCGCATAGCCGGTGTGCTTGTAATACACCTTCTGCGCCAGCTTCTTGCCGGTGAACCTGATCTTGTCCGCGTTGATGACGATGACATTGTCACCGCAATCGACGTGCGGGGTGAAGCTCGTCTTGTGCTTGCCGCGCAGGACGTTGGCGATCACGACGGCAGCGCGGCCGACGATCAGGCCGTCGGCATCGACGATGTGCCACTTCTTCTCCACCTCGGCCGGCTTGGCCGACTTGGTGGTCTTCATCAGCGCCTTCATGGGCGAGACCTTTCGAGTATGAAACGCAAGCGCGCCACCCTTCCGGGCAGCGCGGTTGATGGCCCTCTGACGATTCGCGCGGAGAAAGTCAAGAAAAGCGCGGGTTTGCTGACGGGTATTGGAATACCTTGGACTATTCCGCGGCCGGATCCACGGTGAGCAGCGTGACGCTGACCTTCTCCACGCCGCCCGCCCGGATGCGCAGCGTCCTGCTGTTGCGCGCGATCAGCCCGGTGCGGGGATCCATGTCGGTCACACGCTCGAGCGTCACGTCGGCCGCCTCGGCGCGGACGGTGCTGCGAACCAGGCCGCCGGGCAGGACGACCACGGTGCGCAGCCCCTCGAGCGGTGTCGCCTCGCCATAGGCCGAGCTGCCGGGCAGGCGGACCGGCGTGGTGCCGGGCGCCACCGCCGCGTCCGCGATCACCGCCTGGACGAGCGAGCCGAGCAT
>OAOK01000066.1_pt1 | contig 37772 bp, 32 predicted proteins | sample 1641101 | NCBI WGS metagenome assembly OAOK01 (sample SAMEA104232307, study PRJEB22302) | sediment metagenome | biome: forest; feature: aquifer; material: sediment | place: USA | collected 2011-08-07 | depth 0.01 m
GGAGCCGCCCGCCGCCGGCGGTGCGCTCGCCGCGCTGCGCTCGCGCTGGGCATGGCGCGGCGCGCTTGGCATCGCTCTTTATGTCGGCGCCGAAGTGACGATCGGCAGCACGCTGATCCTCTATCTCTCCCAGGCCCAGACTCTCGGCCTGCCGCTCGACGTGGCGGGCGCCTGGGTCGCCAATCTCTATTGGGGCGGCGCGCTGCTCGGGCGCTTCGCCGGCAGCTGGCTGCTGCGCTTCGTGCCCGCACCGCGCCTGCTGCTGCTGGCGGGGCTTGCCGCCGCCGCGCTCTGCCTCGCCTCGCTGGTGCTGCCGGGAGGGCCCGGCGCCTGGTGCCTGCTCGCGGTGGGACTGTGCAATTCGATCATGTTCCCGACGATCTTCGCGCTCACGCTCGAGCGCTCGCGCACGCCCGCGGCGGCGACTTCGGGGCTGCTTGTCCTCGCGGTCGGCCCGGGCGCGGCGCTGCCCCTGATCGCCGGCGGCATCGCCGACACGGCCGGGCTTGGCTGGGCCTTTGCCGTGCCCGCCCTCGCCTATCTCTATGTCGCGGGCTTCGCCTGGGCGGCGCGGCGCTCGCCTATTTCTTCGGGGTGACCCAGACGGAGACCGGCACCACCACCTTGCCCGGCGCCGGCTTGCCGATATCGACGCGGTCGATCGCGACCAGTTCGCCGCTTTCGAGAGTGAACGAGGCCCAGGGCTTGGGCATGCGGCCGAAGCGCATCTTCTGGATCGGCTGGCCGGTGGTCGAATTCATGACGGTGGCAATGACTGGCATTTGCCGGCGGATAGCCAGCCGCCGCGATTCCTGTCCAGCGCGGAATCGCTCAGCGGCCGAGCAAGACGATCCAGTCGGCCGGCTGGCGCCCGGTGCGCTCGGCAAGCTTCGCGGCGAAGTCGCGATAGCCGGGGGCCAGCAGCCGGGCGAGCGCATAGCTGTTCACCGCATTGCCCGGATCCCAGGGATGCGGCGCATATTCCTTCTGCCCGGCCGCGGCCCGGTCGCGGTCGAACTGGATCCGCGAATGGACGAACTCGACATGAATCTTCTCGCCCATGGCATAGGGCTCCAGCCAGGCGAGCGCGCCGGCCAGGCTCGAACCCGAGGGGCTCTTCCAGCCATACCAGTCCTCGCCATGCGCGCGGGCGGCAAGCGCCGCCATCAGCAGCGGGTCGAGGTCATAGGTGACATAGTGCAGCGCATCGCGCTCGTGGAAGTCGAACACCGATCCGTCGGCCTGGATGTTCGTGCCCACCTGCTTGCGGAACGCCGCGCGCGCCCGGGCGATCAGCGTCGCGTCGCCGGTCTGGAACGCGGCCATCGTCGCCAGCTTGACGCGGTGGCTCTGCCAGTTGGTGCCGGCGTTCCTCGGGCCGGCATCCATCGCATCGAGATAGCCCGCCGCCATCTTCCGCCAGAAACCATCCAGCTTGCCGCGCAGCGCGGGCGGCAGGTCGGCCTCGGTCAGGTCGGTGGCAAGCAGCAGCGTATCGAACCCGGTCTCGTCGATCGGGTTGAACGACATCTGATAGACGTCCGCCCAATTCGCCAGATAGCGCGCCGCCTGGTCGAGATAGCGCCGCTCGCCGGTCAGCCGCCAGGCGAGCGCCAGGGCGAGGACGATCCCCTGGTCCTGCTTGGCCTTGAGGCTGATCTCGCGGATGCCCTTGCCCGGCAGCGTCCCCTCGGTGTGGAGCTGCGGGATCGCCCCCGGCGGACGCTCCAGCGCCGCGTCCGCCCGGCCGCGTATCTGCCGGGCGACGGGATCGTCCGGCGCCACTGCCCTGGCGAAGCCAGCGCCGAGGATCGCATGGTCCTGAGCAAAGGCAGGAAGGCCGCCGAACGCCAGCAGGGCGGCCGCGCTGGAGAGAAGCAGTTTCATCGGGCGGCCTTTTCGAAAAGGTGCGGAGCGCCGGGAGATCAGCCGCTCCGCACAAGGGCTAGAAGTTGCTGCGGATCGTCAGCGTATAGGTCCGGCCGTCATAGTCGATGCGACGGGGCAGCATCGGATCATTCTCATATTCCGAGCGGGTCGCGTTCGTCAGGTTGAACGCGTCGACCGAGATCGAGAAGTTCTTCATGATGTTGAGCGAGGCGGAGGCATCGAGCTGGCTGCGTGCCTTCACGGTGCGGGCATCGCCGACGAAGCTGTTGCCCGCCGCCAGGTCGTATTTGCCGCGATGGTTGAACACCACGCGCACGCCGAACAGCTTGGTCTCGTAATAGCCGATCAGGTTGATGTTGTGCTTGGCGACGCTCGGCAGGGTGATCGGATTGCCCTGCGCATCCTTCCCGTCGATATCGGTATAGGTGTAGTTCGCCGCGCCGCCGAGATACTTCAGGAAGCCCGGCAGGAAATCGAGGTTCTGCTGCACCGAGACCTCGACGCCGCGCACCCGCATCGGCTTCTGGTTGGTGACGCCGCTCGCCTGCACGCGCGCGCCCGGATTGCTGCCCAGGATGTTGCAGTTGGTGCCGTCGTCCTGCAGCGCGCCCAGGCCGAAATCGATGCCGTTGTAGATGCCGTTGGCGGGGCACAGCACGCGGCGATCGGTGATCGGGCCGACATAGCCCTGGATGTCCTTCTGATAGACCGCGATCGCGAAGGCGCCGCCGGGGCGGTTGTACCATTCGAGCGACAGGTCATAGCTGTCGGAAGTATAGGGGCTCAGATTCGTCGCGCCGATGATCACATTGTAGGTCGGCGTGCCGAGCACCGCCGGATCGGGGATCTGCATCGTCGTCGTCGGCACATTGTCGCGCGGCTGCGGACGGACATAGGTCTGGTAATAGGCGCCGCGGAACACGAGGTTCTTGGCCAGGTCCGCCGCGAACATCGCCGAGGGCAGCCAATAGTCGTAGCTCTGCTTGTAGGTGCGCGTGCTCATGCTGTGGTTGACCGGCAGCGGCAGCAGCGAAAGCCCGGCCAGGCAATTGCGGCAGTCGAGCGCATCGATCTTCTGCGTCGTCGCCTCGTAGCGCACGCCGGCATTGCCGCGGACATGGATGCCGAACAGATCGCCGTCGAACTTGGCCATGGCATAGGCCGACATCACCTTCTTGGTGTTGGTGAAGTTGTTGTTCCAGTAATTGGGATCCCAATAATTGTTCACCAGCCCATAGGGGGTGAGGAACACGCCATATTGCTGGCCCATGGCGAACTGGGGCGGCAGGCCGTTGGCATATTGCGAGGGGCGCGTCGTCAGCACCACCGGCGTGATCGCGCCGAGCACCTGGTTCACGTCCATGCTGCGCCAGTTGCTGGTATAGCCGCCCGCGGTGCCGCCGAAAAAGTCGTTCACATAGGGGTTCGCCAGCGACATCGCCGGCGTGACATTGGCGGTGACCGCGCCGATCGAGGTGTTGCGCGAGCCGATCGAGGTATATTCGTTGTTCTCGTAGCGCATGCCGACCTGGAAGCCGGAAAGGAAGCTGCCGGCGAAGCTGCGCTCGATATCGAGCTGCACCGCATCGAGCGCGTTCCACGACTGGCCGTTGGTGCCGGTGACGCCGAAGCGATCGCCCAGCGTCGCCGCGGCCACGCCGGGCATCTGCGCGCCCGCCTGGGTCGCCTGGTTCGCCGGCGAGGCAAGCGGATAGCCGCCCGTCGGGATGTGCGAGGCGTTGGGGGTGTTGAGGACGAACACTGCGTTCTGCAGGCTGGTGCCGCCGGTATAGACCGAGGCGGTGATGCCGTTCAGGCCCGCCGAACCCAGGTTGCGATAGGGATTCTGGATGATGTCCAGCTCGATCTGGTTGGCAAGCACCTGCGCGCGCGAGATCGTGCCCTGCGCCGTCACTCGCCACTGATCGTCCTTGAACTCGATCGTGGGGTTGATCGCCCAGGTCTTCTGCTTGGCCGGCTCGGAGCGGATCGAATCGTAGGTCTGCAGATTTTCGGCGGTGAACTGGTTGATGTACGCGCGCGGCCCGGTCGGCGTCTGGACGACATAGGGCGTGCCCAGGCTGGTGAAATGCGCCACCGCCGAAGTGGCCGACAGCGCGCCGGTGCCGTTATTCCCCGCCGACGTGTCGATATAGAGCAGGTGGTTGGTGCCCTGGTCGAGGTTGCGCTCGGTATAGAAGCCGGTCGCGCCGAACTTGAGCGTGTCGGTCGCCTGCCATTCATAGCCGCCGGCGCCGGTGAGCAGATGACCCTTGTTGAGGCGGACGAACTGGCGGACCTGGGTGGGATAATAGACCCCGCCCGGATATTGCGCCATCAGCGCCTGATAGGTGGGGTTGGACGCCGGCACCGCCTGGTTGCCGACCTGGATCGAGCCGAGCTTGTTCGCCCAGCTGTTCACCGACATCGAATCGCGGCGGAACTTCTCGTCCTTCCACGCGACCACGCCGAACACCGCGAAATTGTCGGTAATGTGCGCGTTGTAGCCGGCCGAGAAGGCCGGGCTGCCCAGGTCGCCCAGATCGTTATACTCGTACGAGGCCTTGACCCAGCCACCCTGCTTGCGGCCGAGCGCCGGCGCGATCTTCAGGTCGACATTGCCCGAAAGGCCGCCGGCCAGATTCGCCGCCGAGGGCGACTTGATCACCGTGATCGACGAGAAGATGTCCGAATTGAACGCGCCGAGCGGCGTGGACGACGTGTTGGTCGCGCTTCCCAGGATCGGATCGGCGAATCCCCCGCCGTTCAGCGTGGTGCGCGCGAACGAGCCCGGCAGGCCGCGCAGCGAGATGGTGGCGTTGCGCGAATCCGCCTCGCGGTTGATCTGCACCCCGGGTATCCGCTGGATCGCCTCGCCGACATTCAGGTCCGGAAAGCGGCCAAGGCCGTCGGACGAGATCGAATCGGTGATCTGATCGGATTCGCGCTTGATGTTGAGCGCATCGGCATAGGCCCGGCGGAACCCGGTGACCACGATCTGGTCCGCGGGCCTCGGCTCCTCCGCCTGCGGCGCGCTCGCCTGGCTATCGGTATCGGTGTTCTGGGCGAACGCAGGCGTCGCCATCAGGACGGCGCAGATCGCCGTGCCAGCAAATAGAGCAGTCCGTCGCATGACTCTCCCTCCCCCTCTGTCTCCCGGCTTGGCTTGCCGCCAGTCGTGCTGGCCACCGGTGTCAGGCCAATAAGGCCGATGCGCGCGCGACTGTCAATAGAATGGTCAGGCCACATTGTATTATTGGTCGGGCAATGGAACGGATGCAGGGCGCGCGCCAAGTTGAGAGTCCAAACAAGCCTTTGAGATTGTTTCCGTCATCTCCGCGCAGGCGGGGATCCGGGGTGGCAAGGGCTGATCGCCGCAATCACGCGAGTGCTCGCCGGAAACGGCAAGGCGAGCCTCGCCGTCCTTGCCCTTGGCCCTGGATCCCCGCCTGCGCGGGGATGACGAGGATGGGATAGCGGGGATGACGGGGGAGAATATGCGTCCCCAACCTAGCGGGCTGTGTCAGCCACGCTTTCGGGGTAGAGAGCAATGTTCCCCCGCGTTCCGGCGCGGCGGGAAACAGCCGCGCCCCCGCGCACCGGAAGGTACGCGGGGTCGCGGGGGCGGGGGTCGGCAGTTCAGCCCTGGGGAGACTGCTGCCAACCTCCGCCAAGCGCGAGGAACAGGGTGACCGTCGCGTCGGAGAAGCTCGACTCGGCCTGGGCCAGGCTCAGCTCGTTCGTGGCGAGCGAACGCTCGGCATCGAGCACGGTCTGGAAGGGTTCGGCACCGGCGCGGTAGCGCAGCCGCGCGATGCGGGCCGCTTCCGCGCTCTGGTCGCGGCCGCGCCGCAGCGCCTCGACGCGCTGGCCCTGCGCCACATAATTGGCCAGCGCAGTCTCGGTATCCTGCAGCGCGGTCAGCCAGGTGCCGTCGAACGTGGCGAGCGCGGCGTCCGCCCCGGCCTCGGCCTGGGCGATGCGCGCGCGGGCGACGCTCATGTTCGGGAAGCTGAACGACAGCATCGGACCGATGCTGAAGCGGAAGCTCGAGCTGCTGAACATGTCCTTGGGCGCCAGCGCGGTCGAACCGATCGAGCCGCCGATCGAGATGTTCGGATAGAGGTCCGCCGTGGCCACGCCGATCCGCGCCGAGGCGGCGGCAAGCCGGCGCTCGGCGGCACGGACATCGGCCCGGCGGGCAAGCAGCGTCGCGCCATTGCCGACCGGGATGGCCTGCTTCACCACCGGCACCGTCTCGCAGCTCGCCACGTCGGCGGGCGCGTCCGCCGGCGGCTTGCCGGTGAGCACCGCGAGGCGGAACAGCGCGGCCTTGCGCTGCGCGTCATAGACCGGAACCTGGGCACGGGTCTGCTCCAGCAGGGCGGCGCCCTGGCTGGTCTCGAGCCCGGTACCGCGCCCGCCCGCCTCGAGCCGGCGAGTCAGGTCGAACGTGTCCTCCTGAAGCTTGAGCGTCTGCGACGCGACCTTGAGCTGCTCGCCCGCGGCACAGGCATCCGAATAGGCGCGGATCGTCTCGGCCACCACCGTGACGCGGGACAGGTCATAGGCGGCCTGGCTCGCCCCCAGATCGGCACGGCCGGCCTGGATCGCGCGCGTGATCTTGCCGAACAGATCGACCTGATAGCTCAGGTCGAGCCCGACGTCATAGGTATCGCCTTCGAACGACGAGCCGGGAATGCCCAGCGACGCGCCCGGCACGCGGGCATGCGTCGCCTTCGACGTGACGTTGGTGGTCGGCAGCCGCTGGGCCCGCGTCTCGCGCAGGCTCGCCCGCGCCTGGCGCAGGTTCGCCGCGGCGACGCGCAGGTCGGTATTGGCCGCCAGCGCCTCGCCGACCAGCCGGTCGATCACCGGCGCGTCGTACAGCTTCCACCAGTCCGCCGGCGGCTCGTCGGCGACGAAGCCCGGCGCCCTTGCCTGGCTCAGGTCGCCCTGGGCGGGCGCCTTGGGCGCGGGCGAGACATAATTGGGGCCGACCACGCAGCCCGACAGCGTCAGGCCGGCGGCGATCAGGGCAAGGGTCCGCTTCATTGCGCTTCTCCCGTCGCGGCGGCAGGCGTTTCCGGCGCCGCCGGCGTGGACCCGTGATGCGCCACCTTCCCGCCGCCCAGCTTGCGCAGCAGCACGTAGAAGATCGGCGTGAAGATCAGGCCGAAGATGGTGACGCCGACCATGCCGAACGCCACCGCGGTGCCCAGTGACTGGCGCATCTCCTGGCCCGGGCCGCTGGCGATCGCCAGCGGGATCACGCCGAAGATGAACGCGAACGACGTCATCAGGATCGGGCGGAGGCGCGAGCGGGCGGCGTGGACCGCGGCATCGAACCGGTTCATGCCTTCTTCCTCGCCCTGCTTGGCGAACTCGACGATGAGGATCGCGTTCTTGGCGGCAAGCGCGATCAGCACCACAAGGCCGACCTGGGTGAGGATGTTGTTGTCCATCCCCCGCAGGTTCACGCCGAGCAGCGCGGCCAGGATGCACATCGGCACGATCAGGATCACCGCGAGCGGCAGCGTCAGCGCTTCATACTGGGCAGCCAGCACGAGGAAGACGAACACCACGGCGAGCACGAAGATCAGTGCCGACGAGCTGCCGGCCGCCTTTTGCTGATAGGCGAGGCCGGTCCATTCATAGCCATAGCCCTGGGGCAGCACCTTGCTCGCCATCGCCTCCATTGCCGCGAGCGCATCGCCCGAGGAGACGCCCGGCGCGGCGGCGCCCTGCAGCTCCACCGCGGGCAGCAGGTTGTAGCGCACCACGCGCGACGAGCCGGAGTCGCGATGGAAGCTTGCCACCGCCGAGATCGGCACCATCTGCCCGCTCGACGAGCGCACCTGCAGGCGGCCGATGTCGCTGATGTCGTCGCGCGAGGTCGGCTCGGCCTGCGCGGTCACGCGGAAGGTGCGGCCGAGCAGGTTGAAGTCGTTGACATAGGTCGAGCCGATATAGGTACCGATCGCGTCGAACACCTGCTGCGGCTGCACGCCGAGGATCTGCGCCTTGTCGCGGTCGACATCGGCGCGGATGCGCGGATTGGCGGTGTTGAACAGCGAGAAGACCTGGGTGACCTTCTGCTCCTGCATCGCCGCGCCCATCATCGCCCCGGTCGCGCCCTCGAGCCCGCGCCAGCCGCCATTGGCCGCGCGATCCTCGATCATCATCACGAAGCCCGAGCCGTTGCCGAGGCCCTGCACCGCGGGCGGCGAGATCATGAAGATGTTCGCGCCGCTGATCTGCCCGGCGATCGCGCCGGTGAGCTGGCCGGCCAGCGCCTCGGCGCTCTGCTGCTTGCCGCGCTCCGACCAGTCCTTCAGCTTGATGAAGAACACGCCCGCGTTCGACGCCTGGCTGAAGCTCGCGCCGTCCAGGCCGGCAAAGGCCGCGCCGTCGATCACGCCGTCGGTCTTGGCGGCGATGGCATAGGCCTTGTCGACGACTTCGCTGGTGCGCTCGAGCGACGAGCCCGGCGGCAGCTGGACGACGCCGATCAGGAAGCCCTGATCCTGTTCGGGGATGAAGCCCGTCGGCGTGGCAGTGAGGCGCCAGCCGGTGAGCGCGAGCAGCCCCGCATAGATGATCATCATGATCAGGCCCATGCGGATCAGCCGGCCGGTGACGCGGCCATAACGGTCCGACAGCCAGTTGAAGCCCTCGTTGAACTTCTCCGCACCCACCTTGACGGGCCGCATCCAGCGCGGGCCGCTATCGGCGTCGATATGCTGGTGCGGCTTGAGCAGCAGCGCGGCGAGCGCCGGCGACAGCGTGAGCGAGACGAGCAGCGAGATCGCCGAGGCCGCGGCGATCGTCACCGCGAACTGGCGGTAGAAGATGCCGGGGATGCCGCCGACCATCGCCGTCGGGATGAACACCGAGACCAGCACCAGGCCGATCGCGACCAGCGCGCCGGACACTTCCTTCATCGTCAGGTGCGCGGCATCGCGCGGCGACTTGCCCTCGCGGATGTGTTTCTCCACCGCCTCGACCACGACGATCGCGTCGTCGACCACGATGCCCACGGCGAGCACCAGCGCGAACAGCGACAGCGAGTTGATCGAATAGCCGAGCGCGAGCTGCACCGCGAAGGTGCCGACCAGCGCGATCGGGATGGCGACGATCGGAATCACCGCCGCGCGCCAGGTCTGGAGGAAGATCACGACGACCACGACGACGAGGACCACCGCTTCGAGCAGCGTGTGCTGCACGGCTTCCACCGACGCCGAGACATATTCGGTCGGGTTGTAGGGGATGGTGTATTGAAGGCCCTGCGGGAAGTCCTTCTTGAGCGTCTCCATCTCCTTCAGCACCAGGTCCGCCGCGTTGAGCGAATTGGCGCCCGGCTGCTGGACGATGGCGAGCGCGATGCCGCGCCGGCCGCCGAACGAGCCGCGGATCGAATAGTCCTGGCTGCCCAGCTCGATCCGCGCGACGTCGCCCAGCTTGGTGAGCGCGGCGCCCGTCGGATCGGATTTCACCGTGATATTGGAGAATTGCTCGACCGTGGCGAGGCGGCCGCGCACGTCCACCGGCACTTCGAACGACGGATTGTCCTTGCCCGTCGGCGCCGAGCCGAGCGCGCCGCCCGCGGTCTGGACGTTCTGCGCCTGCAGCGCCGCGACGATCTCGCCCGAGGTCAGGTTGCGTGCCGCCGCCTTGTCCGGATCGATCCAGACGCGCATCGAGTAATTGCCGCCGCCGAAGACCTGCACCGTGCCCACGCCCTCGAGGCGCAGCAGCCGGTCGCGGATCACGGTATTGGCGTAATTGCCCATGTAATCGACGTCGAGGCTGTTGTCGGGCGAGGTGAGCGCCACGATCATCAGGAAGCCCGATTCCTGCTTGTTCACCGTCACGCCGATCTGGCGCACCTGATCGGGCAGGCGCGGCACGGCCAGGTTGACGCGGTTCTGCACCAGCACCTGCGCGGCATTGAGATCGGTGCCCGGCTTGAAGGTGACCGTGACGGTCGCCTGGCCCTGGGTGGAGGACGAGCTCATGTAGAGCATGCCCTCGACGCCGTTGATCTCCTGCTCGAGCGGCGTCGAGACCGTCTCGGCGATCGTCTCCGGCGAGGCGCCGGCATAGAAGGCGCTCACCGCGATCGTGGGCGGCGCGATCTCCGGATATTGCGACAGCGCCAGCAGCGGATAGCAGAAGGCGCCGATCAGGGTGATGAACACCGAGATCACCGCCGCGAAGATCGGCCGCTCGATGAAGAAGCTGGAGAAGCCGCTGCGCACGGGCGCGTCGGGCTGGGGAGCCTGGGGTTCGCTCATGGCCCTATCCTCAGCGGTTGCCGGCGGGCAGCGCGGTGCCGGCCGGCTGATCGGACGGCGGCGCGGCGGCGGGCGCCGGCGCTTCCGTGATCTTGCCCGGCTGCGGCGTGACCTTCACGCCCGGGCGGGCGCGCTGGGTGCCGTCGATGATCACTCGGTCGTCCTTGGTCAGGCCCGAGCGGATCACGCGCAGATTGCCGCGCAGCGGGCCGGTCTGCACCGGGCGCGCCGTCACGGTGTTGCTCTTGTCGACGACGAACACGATCTGGCGCGCAGCATCGGCCATCACCGCCGTGTCCGGCACCAGCAGCGCCGGATAGGGCTTCGACGCCTCGAGCCGGGCCGAGCCGAACATGCCGGGCTTCAGGAAGCCGCCGGGATTGGCGATGATCGCGCGGGCGCGGATCGTGCCGGCGCCGGCATCGAGCGCGTTGTCGACGAAGTCGAGCGTGCCCGTATGGGTATAGTCGTTCTCGTCCGAGAGCTTGACCTTGATCGCCGTGCCGTTCTGGGCGCCGGTGCCCTGGCGCTGATATTTCAGCAGCAGCGCTTCCGATCCCTGGAAGACGAAGTGCAGCGGATCGACCGAGACGATCGTGGTCAGCACCGTCTGGTCGGCGGTGACCGAGTTGCCGACATCGACCTTGCGTTCCGAGATGCGGCCGCTCAGCGGCGCGACGACGCGCGTGAAGCCGAGGTCGAGCTGGCGCGCCCGCAGATTGGCCTCCGCGGCGGCGACCTGCGCGGCGCCCGAGCGCAGTGCGGCGCGGCGCTGCTCCAGCTCCTCCTGGCTGGCGGCGCGCTGGGCGACCAGCGCCTCCGAGCGGGCATATTCGGTCTGCGCATTGGCGAGCGTGGCCTTGGCCTGGGCGACCTGCGCCGCCGCCTGGGCGACGGCGGCCTGGGCCGGACGCGCATCGATGGTGAAGAGCAGCTGGCCCTTGCGGACGAACTGGCCGTCCTTGAACCAGATGCCCTGGAGATAGCCCGAGGCGCGCGGGCGCACCTCGACCGTCTGGATCGCTTCGAAGCGGCCGACGAACTCGTCCCAGTCGACCACGTCCTGCACCAGCGGCGCCGAGACGGTGACGGGGGGCGGGCCCTGCTGCGGCATCTGCGGTCCGCCACCGCCGCAACCGGCGAGAGCGAGCGCGGCCACAAGAGCCGGGATAAGCAGCTGACGGTTCTTCGAATGCATGTTCGATCCCTAAATCCGTGCCCCTGGCCGGACATCCTCCACGGTGCCGTTACTGGAAACGAACGACTTCCGATTTGGCACCCGCTAAGCGCGTTCAGGGAACTTGTCAACGATCGTAGACATATGTCCACAATGGTTGACTACCCGGCTGTTAGCGATAAAAAGGCGGCCATGATCCCGCCCGTCCAGGCCCTGCCGCGGTCGCGCAACGCGGCCGCGACGCGCGAAGCGATCCTCGCCTCGGCCCGCAAGCACTTCGCGCGCGAGAATTACGAGAATGTCGGCCTGCGCGAGATCGCGGGCGATGCCGGCGTCGATCCCGCGCTGGTCAGCCGCTATTTCGGCAGCAAGGAAGCCCTGTTCCGCGAAACGCTGCGCGACGACGACAAGGACATCATGGACGGCGCGACGCGCGAGACGCTCGCCGCGCATTTCGCTCAGCTCTTCTTCGACAAGGACGACCTGCCGCAGGACGAGCGCGACATCCATATCGACCAGATCCTGATCCTGCTGCATTCGATCGGATCGCCCAAGGCCGGCGAGATCATCCGCGAAACGATCGACACCGACATTCTGGAGCCGATCGCGCGCGTGCTGGGCGGCCAGGATACCGAGATGCGCGCCGCGATGGCCTTTGCCGTGCTGATGGGCATGGGCATCATGCACAACACGCTCGCCATCGACCCGGACATGTGCACCGCCGAGGAGACCGAGCGCTTCGAGAAGCGCCTGACGCGCATCTTCGCCGCGGCGCTGGAGCCGATGGACGACTAAGGGGCCGAACATGGGGACCCAGCCGGTCCGCAAGATCATCCATGTCGACATGGACGCCTTTTACGCATCGGTCGAGCAGCGCGACGATCCGGCGCTGCGGGACAAGCCGGTCGCCGTCGGCTATGCGGCGGCGCGGGGCGTGGTGGCGGCGGCAAGCTACGAGGCGCGCCGGTTCGGCGTGCGCTCCGCCCTGCCCTCGGTCACCGCGATGCGGCGTTGCCCGGAGCTGATCTTCGTCAAGCCGCGCTTCGACGTCTATCGCGCCGTCTCGAAGCAGATCCACGCGATCTTTGCCGACTATACCCCGGTCATCCAGCCGCTCTCGCTCGACGAGGCCTATCTCGACGTCACCGCGAACCTGCGCGGGATCGAGACCGCCTGGGCCACCGCCAAGGAGATCCGCGCCCGCATCCTCGCGGAGACCGGCCTCACCGCCTCGGCCGGAATCTCGTACAACAAGTTCCTCGCCAAGCTCGCCTCGGACCAGCGCAAGCCCAACGGCCAGTTCGCAGTGACGCCCGAGATGGGGCCCGCCTGGGTGGAAACGCTGCCGGTCGCGCGCTTTCACGGAGTGGGGCCGGTGACCGCGAGGAAGATGCATGCGCTCGGCATCGAGACCGGTGCGGATCTGCGCGGCAAGCCGCTGGAGTTCCTTCGCGCGCATTTCGGCAGCGCGGCCGAATGGTATCACGCGATCTCGCGCGGCGAGGACGACCGGCCGGTGCATGTCGACCTGCCGCGCAAATCCTCGGGCTCGGAGACCACTTTCGACCGCGATCTGGTGGAGAATGCGGCGATCGAGGCCGGCGTGCTCGAGATGGCCGAGGAGGTCTGGGCCTGGTGCGAGAAGGCGCAGGAATTCGGCCGCACCGTCACCGTGAAGGTGAAATATGGCGACTTCCAGATCATCACGCGCAGCCGCAGCCTCAGCGCCGGGCTGGTCGACCGCCGCGAGACGCTGCGCGACCTGAGCCTCGCCCTGATCCGCTCGGTGCTGCCCACGCCCAAGGGGATAAGGCTGGTCGGCGTGACGGTCTCGAACTTCGAGGAACGGCTGGGCGAGGAACTGCCGTTCTGAGGCTAACGCCCGGACGAAGCCGCCTCGAGCGCGCGGCGGACGGTGGTCCTCATCCAAATTCCGTCCCGCACTACATGCAGGACATTCCCGCGCCCTTTCAACAGCGTGGCGCCTCCACGCTCGGCAGGCGGAAGCCGGAAACTGCCGATTTGGCGACTGGTCTCTCTTTCGAGCTTCAGAATCGCAGCTCGGCAATTCTCCTCCTCATAGCCACCGGCCAGCATCACGACATCCCCCTCGACCGCGATGGCTCGCGCACCAACGATCGCATTTGACCAGAAAACCGGCTTTCCCCGCTCGACGCGCGCGATGGGGAAGTCCGAATAGAAACAGGCCCAGAGCGCGTTGCCCGCAAGGGTCATGGCATAGGCATCGTCCACGAGATGCCGGGCCGCGGTGGAATTGAACGACCAAAGCACTTTGCCCGCCGCATCGAACTGCACGATGCCACCGGAAGAAATCGCTCCACCGAAAACGCCTTCGTCGAAATAGCCGACCCAGAAAGTCCCGTCGGAGGCAGCGAGCAGATTCTCGATACCATCCCCCAGCGCGATCGCGGCGAGTTTGCGGCCATCGGCCGCGTAGATGCAGCCATTGCGCTCATGCGCCGCGGCACGTGACGATGCGACCAGCCATCGCCCATCCCTCCATCGATCGACTTCGGGATAATGGCCCGGGGGCACGATCACGACGTCCGTCTCGTCCGCACCGTCAAAGACGGACAGGCGGATCTTGTCCTTCCATAGATCCGGCATGCGAGATGCAAATTCGCCATTGCGGAGCGCTTCCAGAGCCTGCCGATATTCGCGATCAACGTCCCTTCGCGTCCGAATCAGGGCGAGACGCCCATCGGCAAGGGCCGCAAACCCGTAATCGAACCAACCGGCAGGAGGCGCGGGCAATGCGAACATGTCCGCGAAGGCGGACAGGTCCGTCACTTGTCCATTCCCGGCCGGTACGCCCGCACCACATGCCCCTTCAGCGCCTCGGGGTAGAAATAGACCGGCCGCAGGTCCCCCGCCGCATAGCGCCCGGCCTGGTCGGTGAAGTGCGGCGAGTCCGGATGCCCGCTCTCGCCGCCGGCGGTCACTGCCCAGGCCCGCACCTTCGGCCCGAACTCCACCGTCGCGACGAAGCTGTTGCCGCTCGTGCCGTAATAGCGCTTGGTCCCCGGCCAGCGCTTCGCGCCGAACGAAGCGAGCGAGCCCCATTGCGCCGAGGGGAAGGGCACCGGGATGCTCGGCTTCGCATCGTCGAACTTCTGGACGATCGCGCCGTCATTGCGCTGGAACCGGTTGATCTCGCCCCAGGGCACGCGCCAATCGCCGAAATCCTGGGTGAGGCGGTCCGCCGCCACGGCCAGCGCGTCGATCCGCTGCGCATCGGTGGCGCGCGTCGCCATCCAGTCCCACACCGAAATGCCTGCGTCCCTCGCCGGCTGGGCCCCGGGCGCCCAGAGCGCTTCGCCCCAGAACACCGCGAGCGAGGTCGCGGTCGATGCCGCTCCCCAGCGCCGGTCCCAGCCCCTGAGCAGCGCCACCGGCTCCGCGAGCCTGGCCTTGCGCACATCGCCGTCCGGCAGCTTCTCCCAGGCAGCGACCAGCCCGGGCAGCAGCCGGTCGAGCGCGGGCAGGAAGCTGTCATAGGCCGCCTCGCGCAGCGTCTCCGGCGTGAAGTCCGCCCGCGCGTTCAGCACCCGCAGCGCATGGGCGCCGCGCGGATTCTCGCCGGCCTGATCGAAATAGCGCGGGAAATCCGCCGCCCTGGGACTGTCCGCACCCGCCGCCGTCCAGGGCCAGTTGTTCACGTTGAAGGCCCAGCCATTTTTCGGGTTCACGGCCTGGGGCAGGCTGGCGAGGCTGTGCAGCCCCTTCCAGTCGGTCGCCGGATCGCTGCCGTCCACCGGCTTGCGATAGTCGAAGCGATCGTCGCGCGCCGGCATGAACTGCGGCATCAGGAACGCGATCTCGCCCCTGGAATCCGCGAACAGCGTGTTGTTGGAGCTGTTGGCCCTGAGCTCGGCCACCTTCATGAAGCCGGCATAGTCGGTGGCCTTGGTGCGCAGGAAGCTCTGCTGCAGCGCCGCCACTGGCTTGTTCATCAGCGCCACCGCGATCCACTTGCCGCTCTCCGTCATGCGGACGATCGGGCCGTGATGGGTGGCATAGGTCCGGAAGCTGCGCTGCGCCTGCGACCCGTTCGCCGTGCGATAGGACAGCGCGATCCTCTTCACCGTCACCGGCCGCGTCTCGGCACCATAGCGATAGCCCAGGACCGTGCCCGGTACGTTGCTGACGATGTCTTCCGCGAACTCGTCGACATTATCGACGCCGCTCGACGTATGCATCCAGCCCGCCTTTGCATTGAACCCCTGATAGATGAAGAACTGCCCCCAGGTGGCGGCGCCATAGACGTTCAGCCCCTCGCCGCTCGTCACCTGCTGCTCGGAGCGGAAGAAGAAGCTGGTGTGCGGGTTGATCAGCAGCAGCGCATGGCCGTTCTTCGTATGGCTGGGCGCGATCGCCATGCCGTTCGAGCCCTTGGGCTCCTTGAACACCAGCCCCTTCTCGGCCTCGGTCATCGCCAGGCGCTGCCTGCCGTAGAACGCCTCGAGCTGGCTCAAGGCCACCCGCTCGATATCGCCGCCGATGCTGCCTTCCGAAAAGCTCAGCGCCATCCACGGCTCGAAGCGGGCGAGCACGCGCGGCTTCACCTGCGGATGGGTGGCGAGATAATAGTTGAGCCCGTCCGCCCAGGCCTGCATCAGCTTGCGCAGCCAGGCCGGGCTCGCGGCATAGTCCGCCTTCAACGCTTCCGGATCGACGAACAGCCGCTGGCGCAGGTCCTGCCAGATCGCGCCCTCGCCCTCCGCCTCGGCAAGCCGGCCCAGGCTCACCAGATAGTTGGTCTCGATCCGGTTGAAGTCGTCCTCGGCCTGGGCATAGATCATGCCGAACACCGCATCGGCATCGGTCTTGCCCCGGATGTGCGCCACGCCCCAATCGTCGCGCGTGATCGTCACCCGCGCCGCTTCCGCCTTCCAGCGGGCGGCGTCGGTCTGGGCATGAGCGGAAGTGGAGGCGAGCAGCGCGGCAGCGAGCAGGAGGCGAGTCATGCCCGCCACCTTAAGCGCAGTTCGGCTCAGTCCGGAATCGTTTCGATGCCGACGATCTCGATTGCCTGCGCCCGCCCGCCGAAATCAACCCTCTCGCCTTCCTCGGCGCCGATCAGCGCCTGGGCGAGCGGCGCCTGGAACGAGAGGCGGTCCGCCGCCGGATCGGCCTCGTCATGGCCGACCAGATCGATCGCCCGCTCCTTGCCGTTCAGGCGGATCCGCACACGCGATCCGATGCCGGCCACGCCCTGCTCCGGCGCGGGCGCGACCTGCGCGGTGGTGCGGCGGGTGTTCCAATAGCGCAGCTCGCGCTTCAGCGCCGCGCGCGCTTCGTCGTCGCGCTCCGCCGCTACCGCGGCTTCCAGCGCGCCCGCCTTCGCCTCGATCAGCGCGAGCCCGCGCGCCGTGACCAGATTGGGCCCTGGCGGCAGCGGCAGCTCGAACTTCGGTTCCTTATGTTCCTCGTCGCTCTCGCGACGGAAGGCGACGCTCATGCCTGGGGAAGCTCCGCGATGCTCGACGAGACCTTCCAGAGATCGAGGCTGCCATCGGTTGCGTGGGCGTCGATCTCCGCCAGCTCTTCCGTACTGAAATCGAGATTGTTGACGGCGTCCAGCGAGTTGTCGAGCTGCTCCACCGTGCGCGCGCCGACCAGCGCCGAAGTGACGCGGGCGTCGCGCAGCACCCAGGCGATCGCCATCTGCGCCAGCGTCTGGCCGCGCCGCTGCGCGATCGCATGGAGCGCGCGGATGCGCGCGATATTGTCGTCCGAAAGCAGCCGCTGGTTCAGCGAGCCGCCTTTGGCCGCCCGGGCATCGTCGGGCACGCCGTTCAGATATTTGCTGCTCAGCATGCCCTGGGCGAGCGGCGAGAAGGCGATGCAGCCGGTGCCGAGCGCCCCCAGCGTGTCGAGCAGTTCGCCCTCGATCCAGCGGTTCAGCATCGAATAGCTTGGCTGATGGATCAGCAGCGGCACCTTGTGCTCGGCCAGGATCGCGGCGGCCTGGCGCGTCAGCTCGGGCGAATAGCTGGAGATGCCGACATAGAGCGCCTTGCCCTGGCGGTGGAGCTGGGCGAGCGCGCCCATCGTCTCCTCGAGCGGCGTCTTCGGATCGACGCGGTGCGAATAGAAGATGTCGACATAGTCGAGCCCCATCCGCTTCAGGCTCTGGTCGCACGAGGCGATGAGGTATTTCCGGGATCCGCCGACATCGCCATAGGGCCCGGGCCACATGTCCCAGCCCGCCTTGGTCGAGACGATCAGCTCGTCGCGGTGGCCGGCGAAGTCGCTCGCCAGCACGCGGCCGAAATTCTCCTCGGCCGAGCCATAGGGCGGGCCGTAATTGTTCGCGAGATCGAAATGGGTGACGCCCCGGTCGAATGCGCGGCGCAGCATCGCGCGTCCGGTCTCGAACACGTCGGTCCCACCGAAATTCTGCCAGAGGCCCAGGCTGATCGCCGGCAGGTCGAGCCCCGAGCGCCCGCAGCGACGATAGGGCATGCGCCCGTCATAGCGCGCGGGATCGGCGACATAGGGCTGGGGATGGGGCATGGCGATCCTCTTCCGACTGCGTTGTCAGCCGTCCCTATGCCCGCCGGGTCAGACCGTAAAGCTCTCGCCGCAGCCGCAGCTGCCCTTGGCATTGGGGTTCTGGAAGACGAAGCCGGCGGTGAAATCATCTTCCTGCCAGTCCATGGTCGAGCCGATCAGATACAGGACCGAGCCGCCATCGACATAGAAGGTGCCGCCGGGCGTCTCGATCTTCTCGTCGAACGGCTTGGCCTCGGTGACATAGTCGACCGAATAGGCCAGCCCCGAGCAGCCGCGGCGCGGCGTCGAGAGCCTGACGCCGACCGCGCCCTCGGGCGCCTTGGCCATCAGGTCGGCGATGCGCCGCTCGGCGGCCGGGGTCAGGATCAGCGCCGCGGGGCGCTGGCGGGTCGTGGTCTCGGTCATCGTCTTCTTCTCTCTCCCCTCCCGCTTGCGGGAGGGGTCGGGGGAGGGCGTGTACGATATGGGAAGAGCTGCGGCCTCCGTCAGCCCCTCCCCTGACCCCTCCCGCAAGCGGGAGGGGAACTTAGAGCATCCCCAGTTCGAGCTTGGCCTCGTCACTCATCTTCTGCGGATCCCAGGGCGGATCCCAGACGAGATTGACTTCGGCATGGCCGATCCCCGGCACCGAGCCGACGCGCAGCTCGACTTCGCCGGGCATGGATTCCGCCACCGGGCAGTGCGGCGTGGTCAGCGTCATCTGCACTGCGGCATGGCCGTCGGCGGTGATATCGACACCATAGATCAGGCCGAGATCATAGATGTTCACCGGGATCTCGGGATCGTAGATTTCCTTGAGCGCCGCGATCACCGCCTCATAGAGTTCGCCGCCCGGCTCGGTGCCCGCCAGCGCCTGGGGCTTTTGCGAGAGGAAGCCCGAGAGATAGTCGCGCTTGCGCTCGAACGTCTCCGCGATGCCCTCGGCCACGTCCGCCGATGTTTCGGTGGACGCATCGAACATGTCCGCCGATGTTTCGGTGGACGCATCGAACACGTCCTCGACGCGCGCCTTGGGCGGCGGCGCCACGGCATCCACTTCCTCGACTGCGATCTTGCGCTCCTGGTTCACCCGAAGATCCTCGTCACGCGTTCAATACCCTTCACCAGCGCGGCGATGTCGTCCGCGCCATTATAGACTCCGAAGCTCGCCCGCGCGGTGGCCGGCACGCCCAGCGCTTCCATCAGCGGCTGCGCGCAATGGTGCCCGGCGCGGATCGCGACATTGCCTTCGTCCAATATGGTGGCGACGTCGTGCGGATGCACCCCTTCCACTGCGAAGCTGACGATGCCGGCGCTGTCCTCGGGGCCGAACAGCCGGACCGAATTGAGCTGCGACAGCGCCTCGCGCGCCTGGCGCACCAGGGCCGCCTCATGCGCATGGATGCGCTCCAGCCCGATGCCCGCCACATAGTCGATCGCCGCATGCAGGCCGACCACGCCGACGATGTGCGGCGTCCCCGCCTCGAACCGGCCGGGCGGCGGGGCATAGGTCGTCTTCGCGAAGGTCACCCGGTCGATCATCGAGCCGCCGCCCTGATAGGGCGGCATCGCGTCGAGCAGCGCATAGCGGCCCCAGAGCACGCCGATGCCGGTGGGGCCATAGAGCTTGTGGCCCGACATCACATAGAAGTCGCAGCCGATCTCGCCGACATCGACGGGCATGCGCGGCACTGCCTGGCAGCCGTCGAGCAGGATCTTCGCGCCCACCCCATGCGCCAGCTCGGTCGCGCGCTTGGCGTCGAGCACCGATCCGAGCACGTTCGAGACATGCGCCAGCGCGACCAGCTTGTGCCGCTCGGTGAGCATCGCCGCCATCGCGTCGAGATCGATGCGCTGGTCGGGCATCAGCGGCACCACGTCGATCTCGGCGCCGACGCGCTCGGCCACCATCTGCCAGGGCACGATGTTCGAATGATGCTCGAGCGTGGAGAGCAGGATGCGGTCGCCGGGCTTGAGCTGGGTGCCGGCCCAGCATTGCGCGACCAGGTTGATCCCCTCGGTCGCGCCGCGGACGAACACGATCTCGTTCTCCGCCCCGCCCAGGAATTCCGCCACCCGCCGGCGCGCCGCCTCATAGGCGAGCGTCATGTCGGCCGAGCGCTGGTACACGCCGCGATGCACGGTGGCATAGGTCTCGCCATAGGCCCTGGCGATCGCATCGAGCACCGGCCGCGGCTTCTGCGACGTCGCCGCCGTGTCGAGATAATGCCAGCCCGCCGGGATCGCCGGGAAATCGGCGAGCAGGTCGAGGGGGCGGGCGTCGGCGGTTACGGTCATAGCGCGGTATCCAGCCAGCGATCCGCATCCGCCGCGAACGCTTCGCGCACCGCATCCTCGCCGATCCGGGCGAGCGCGTCCGCCACGAAAGCCCGGGTGAGCAGCGCCTTGGCCCGGCCCTCGTCGATGCCGCGGCTCTGCAGGTAGAAGAGCGCCTGCCGGTCCAGCTCGCCCACCGTGGCGCCATGCGCGCACTTCACGTCGTCGGCGAAGATCTCGAGCTCGGGCTTCAGGTTCACCGTCGCCGAGCGCTGGAGCAGCAGGCCGCGCAGCGACTGCTCGCCATCGGTCTGCTGCGCGCCGCGCGCCACTTCCACCCGCGCCGCCAGGCTGGCCGCCGACTTGTCCGCCGCCACCGCGCGCCACAACTGGCGCGAGGTGCCTTCGACGGCCTCGTGCCGCACCGCGACCGCGGCTTCCTGCCGCTGGCTGCCGGAAGTGAGCAGTGCCCCGCCCATCTCGGCGAACCCGCCCTTGCCGTTCACCAGCAGCGCCCCGTCGATCCGGCTGCCCATGGCACCGGCGCCGAGGAACACCGAGACCAGGCTCGCCGCCTCGCCCACTTCGGCCTCTTCGCGCAGCGAGACGAAGCCCGCCTCCTGGAGCAGCCGCACCGAGCGCATCAGCCGCGCGCCCCGCTCGAGGCAGAGCGTGGTCAGCCGGTTCGCCCAGCCGCTGCCGGCATAGGTCTCGATCACGCTGGCCACCGCATCCTCGGCCAGCATCAGCCGCGCCGGCACATGGCTTTCGCCGCCGGTGCCGACATGGACGATCTGGATCGCCGTCGCCGCATGCTCCCTGCCGAGATGCAGCGACCAGCCCTCGCCATCGGTGAGGCTGCCGAGCGGATGGTCGGTGGTGGCCAGTTGCTGCGTCACCTGCACCGGGCCCGGCCGGGAATGCGCGGGCTCGAAACGCCCGTCGACGAACAGCAGCCTGGCCCCTTCGATATCGAGGAACAGCCCGGCCGGATCGATCCCGGCATCGCCGCGCGGCATTTCGGCCGCCGCCTTGAGCGCCGCCATATCGGCCCAGCGCCATTCCTCCTGGCGCGGCGTGGGCAGTTCGAGCAGCGTGTTCACTGGCCCGCCCTCCAACCGCGCTTGAAATCGGCGAGCAGCGCGGGCTTGCGCTTGTCGATACAGACCTTCACCGCCGCGGAATCGCGCGCGCCCTTGCGGACGCACTGAGTCGCGGCACGGCAGAGCTGTTCGTCGAGCTTCGCATGGCCGCTCGACGCGCTGAGCGCGCAGCCGAGCTTGCCGCCGGCACCCTGGCTGACGGTCGCGGAGATCGCCGCGAGCCGGCGCCCGACGACTTCGATGTTCAGCTCGTCCTGCGGCGCAGGCGAGGTCTGCAGCACGAGGAGCAGGGACAGGATCATGCGGCCACCGCGCCATAGCCTTCGCGCTCCAGCGCGAGCGCCAGCTCGGGCCCGCCGGAGCGGACGATGCGGCCATCGGCGAGCACATGGACGAAGTCCGGCTGCACATAGTCGAGCAGCCGCTGATAATGGGTGATCAGCAGCACGGCCTTGTCGGGCGCGCGCATGATGCGGTTGATCCCCTCGCCCACTGCCTTCAGCGCGTCGATGTCGAGGCCGCTGTCGGTCTCGTCGAGGATCGCGAGCTTCGGTCCGATGATGCCCATCTGCACCATCTCGTTGCGCTTCTTCTCGCCGCCCGAGAAGCCGACATTGACCGGCCGCTTGAGCATTTCCGGGTCCATGCCCAGCGCATCGGCCTGCGCCCGTGCGAGCTTCATGAACTCGCCGCCCGAAAGCGGCGCCTCGCCCCGCGCCCGGCGCTGGCTGTTCAGCGCCTCGCGCACGAACTGCAGGTTGGAGATGCCCGGGATCTCGACCGGATATTGGAAGCCGAGGAACAGGCCCGCCGCGGCGCGCTCGTGCGGCGCCAGTTCGAGCAGGTCCTGCCCGTCGAACGCCACGCTGCCGCCGGTCGCGTCATAGCCGGGCCGGCCGCCCAGCACATAGCCGAGCGTCGACTTGCCGGCGCCGTTCGGGCCCATGATCGCATGGACCTCGCCCGCATTCACTTCGAGGCTCAGGCCCTTGAGGATTTCCTTGCCGTCGATTTCGGCACGGAGGTCGGTGATCTTCAACATCGCTTCGTTCATTCCTCGGGCGGCTCAGGGCCGCTTTTCTGACTTGTCGGCATCGTCGCGCTGCTGCGCGTTGCCCGTGGTGAAGCGCACCACCGGGCCGTCCGACGCCGGGTTCGTCGGCGGCGCGATCGGCTTGACGCGCTGGCGCTCGGTCTCGCGGCTGTCCTCGCCATTGCCGATGGGCCCGGCCAGGTCGGCGGAAAGCACCGGCTTGGGCTGCACCAGCTTGGGCAGTTCGAAGACTCCCGGCTTGCTCAACCCCGGCGCCGCCGGCGCCCTGGGTGCGCCGATCGCCGCGGCCTGTTCGAGTATGCTCAGCTCGCGGCAATCGGTCACTTCGTCGGCAGTCTTGGCGTAGCAGACCGGCGTCGCCTCGCAGGCAGTGGTGTCGCGCCGCTGGCTGCCGCTGGAGATCATCACCCGGCAGTTGCGCAACCGCCCGTCCGCGCCCTTGTCGAACAACATGGTGGTGCGCCCGAAGGTGGCGCGCACGACGATGTTCGCCTCGTCCTCGGCCGGCGCGGCGACGGCCTGCGTGGCGGGGACGTCCTGGGCGAATAGGAGGAGGGCGGCGGCGAGGATCACCCGACGCTGCCCTCCAGCGAAATCCCCAGCAGCTTCTGCGCTTCCACCGCGAATTCCATCGGCAGCTGTTGCAGCACTTCCTTGGCGAAGCCGTTGACGATCAGCGCCACCGCGGCCTCCTGGTCGAGCCCGCGCTGCATCGCGTAGAACATCTGGTCCTCGCTGATCTTCGAGGTGGTCGCCTCATGCTCGATCTGCGCGCTGGGGTTCTTCACTTCGATGTACGGCACGGTGTGCGCCCCGCACTGGTCGCCGAGCAGCAGGCTGTCGCACTGGGTGAAGTTGCGGACATTCTCCGCCGCCGCATTCACCAGCACGCGCCCCCGATAGGTGTTGTTCGACTTGCCCGCGCTGATTCCCTTGGAGACGATGGTCGAGCGGGTGTTCTTGCCGATGTGCAGCATCTTGGTGCCGGTATCGGCCTGCTGGCGGCCATTGGTGACCGCCACCGAATAGAATTCGCCCACCGAGCCATCGCCCTGCAGGATGCAGCTGGGATATTTCCAGGTGATCGCGCTGCCGGTCTCGACCTGGGTCCAGCTCACCTTCGAATTGGTGCCGGCGCACAGCGCGCGCTTGGTCACGAAGTTGAAGATGCCGCCGACGCCGTTCTCGTCGCCCGGATACCAGTTCTGGACAGTCGAATATTTGATCTCGGCATCGTCGAGCGCGACCAGCTCGACCACGGCGGCGTGGAGCTGGTTCTCGTCGCGCATCGGCGCGGTGCAGCCCTCGAGGTACGAGACATACGCGCCCTTGTCGGCAACGATCAGCGTGCGCTCGAACTGGCCGGTATTCTCGGCATTGATGCGGAAATAGGTGCTGAGCTCCATCGGGCAGCGCACGCCCTCCGGAATGTAGACGAAGGTACCGTCGGAAAAGACCGCGCTGTTGAGCGCCGAATAGAAATTGTCGCGCACCGGCACGACCTTGCCGAGCCACTTCCGCACCAGCTCGGGATATTCGCGGATCGCCTCCGAGATCGACAGGAAGATCACGCCCGCCGCCTTCAGCTCCTCGCGGAAAGTGGTCGCAACCGAGACGCTGTCGAACACCGCGTCCACCGCCACCTTGCGCGCGCCCTCGACTCCGGCGAGCACCTTCTGCTCCTCGATCGGGATGCCGAGCTTCTCATAGGTCCGCCGGATCTCGGGATCGAGATCGTCGAGGCTGTTGATCGTCTTCTTCTGCTTGGGCTCGGCGTAATAATAGGCGTCCTGATAGTCGATGTGCGGGATCGCCAGCTTCGCCCATTCCGGCAGCGTCATTTCCTGCCACATGCGGAACGCCTTCAGCCGCCAGTCGAGCATCCATTCGGGCTCGCCCTTCTTGGCCGAGATGTAGCGGACGGTGTCCTCGTTCAGCCCCTTGGGCGCGAACTCCTGCTCGACGTCCGAGGCGAAGCCCCATTCATATTTCTTGTTGGCGGCCGCCAGTGCTTCCGCGTTCTTCGTAGCCATGCTTACACCTGCTCCCCGGCCAGCGCCGGGGCCCGGGCCTGGTCGGCCGGATGCTGCGCCACGGCCTCGGCCGGAGCGCTGGAAAGTTGGGCGAGGGAAATGCCCGCGAGCGCGCCCTTTACAGCACCGTTCACGACATTCCAGTGCGGCTTCACCTTGCAGCTCTCCTGCACGCAGCAATCCTGCTTGCCGGCGTCCACGCAACTGGTGAGCGCGATCGGCCCCTCCACCGCCTCGACGATATCGGCCAGCGTGATCGCCGCGGGCGGCCGCGCCAGGCGGAAGCCGCCGCCGGTGCCGCGCGCGCTTTCGATCAGGCCGGCGGCGGAAAGCTTGCTCACCAGCTTCTGCACGGTGGGCAGCGGCAGCGCCGTCTCCTCGGCGAGCAGCGTCGCGTTGAGCCGGCACGACCCGCCGCAATGGCGCGCCGCGGCAGACATCATCACGACCGCATAGTCGGCAAGGCTAGAAAGACGCACGCACTTCCCTTGCTGGCCCGCATGCGCAACGGCGCGGCGGCCTCAATCGGACAAAAACGTTCCGATTGTGCAAATGGGCTCAGCGGCGCCGAAGGTCAACCGATTCGGGGATCACGTCCGGCAGGAAGTGGAAGGTTTCGTTGTCGAGCGTCACCGCCAGCACCGGATCGATGCCCGCGCGCAGCGACGTGGGCGTGTGGCCGGTAAAGTGCCGGATCTCGTTGATCAGGTGCGACTGGTCCGAGAACGGCTCCACCACATCGTCCACCGATGCGCCCTGATAGATGCGCATCGCGGCGCCGATCGCGCGGAACTTGCGCTTCAGATGGGCGGGCGAGCCGGCGAAATAGTCCTTGCACAGCCGCTACACCTGGCGCTCGCCGATGTTCGAGCTGCGGCGGATGCGCGCATAGAGGTCGTCGATCGTCGGATCGGTGGTCGCCGCCCATTCGCGCACCGCGCGCAGGAAGATCAGGTGCGCCGGCGGCACCGGCTTCACTTCGTGCTGGCGCATCGTGAGCAGCGGCTCGATCTCGCCGATCATCTCCTCCAGCGTCTCCATCCGGTGGAGCCGGTGCCAGAGCAGCCCGGCCTGCTCGCAGAACAGCTTCTCGCCGTCGACGATATGATCGGCGACCTTATGGGCCGGCACGCCGATCAGCGCCTTCCACCCGATCGCGCGCAGCGACACGCCGAAACAGTGGAAAGGCCCGCGGATCTTGTAGGTGGCCGCGGCGGTGCCCGGGCCGTTGACCATCACCCGCCGGGTCTTCTCGACATGGCCGTCGGGGAACAGGACCTCGCCCTCGCCCTTGATGACGAAGCGGAGCTGGCCGAGATCGACGCGCTCGATCCCCTCGATGTCCTTCGCGTCATGCCGGTAGAGATAATAGGACTCGACGTGCGGGAGCAGCGCGCCTTCCGCCTTGCGGAATTCGATCTGCGGCCGCGGATCGCGGTCATTCTCGGCGGCCGGTTGGGCCGGTTTCATCCTGGTTGCGCCCCGCATTTATGCCCTGTCGATCCGAGACTCCTGCCTGCCCGGATTCCTTATTTTCTGAAGCAAATATACCGCGCGGTCGCAGAATAGAAAAGTGGCCCGGTCGGCCGAAGCCAGACCGGGCCAAAAGGAAAGGGTTCCCCCATTGAGCGGAAACCCCTCGGGTCGCAGCTTCCACCTAGCCGAGCCGGGCGCGACGGTATTGGAAGGAATCGACATACGCAGCTTTACGGAGGGAAAAAGCGATGCGAAGGCCATTCGCCATGGCTTATCCGCTCCGCTCCGCGCTGTTCGCGCTCGATGCCGAAAGGGCGCATCGCGCCGCCATCCGCGCGCTCGCGCTCTGGGGATCGCTCGGCACGGTTTTTAGATCCGAAATGGTGGAAACACCCGTCCAATTGGGAGGATTGACCTTTCCCAATCGACTCGGCCTGGCCGCCGGGCTCGACAAGGATGCCGAGGCGATTCCCGGCCTGTTCGGCCTGGGCTTCGGCGCGGTCGAGGTGGGCACGCTCACGCCCCGCCCCCAGGGCGGCAATCCCCGGCCCCGCCTGTTCCGCCTGCCCGAGGACGAAGCGGTGATCAACCGCATGGGCTTCAACAATGGCGGGATCGACGCGGCGCTGGCGCGCATCGCCCGGCTGGGGCCGCGCCGGGGCATGCTCGGCATCAATGTCGGCGCGAACAAGGACAGCGCGGACCGAGTCGCCGACTATGCGCTCGGCGTCGGCAAGGCGGCCGCGCATGCCGATTACGTCACGATCAACGTCAGCTCGCCCAACACGCCTGGCCTGCGCGACCTCCAGTCGCGCCCGGCGCTCGACGAGTTGCTCGCCGCCAGCGATGCGGCGCGCGGGCGGACGCCTCTGTTCCTCAAGGTCGCGCCCGATCTCGACCGTGCCGGCCTGGAAGGGGCGATCCGGGCGGCGCTCGACAACAGGATCGACGCGCTGATCGTCTCGAACACCACCATTTCGCGCCCGCCGCTCCGCTCGGCCCATGCCGGCGAGACGGGCGGCCTGTCCGGCAAGCCGCTCGCCCCGCTCGCCCGGCAGAAACTGGCCGAGGCGGCGGAGATCGCCGCGGGCGCGCTGCCGCTGATCTCGGTGGGCGGGATCGACGGCCCGGACGAAGCGCGGCGCCGCATCGATGCGGGCGCCACGCTCGTCCAGCTCTATTCGGCGCTGGTGTTCAAGGGACCGGGCCTGCCCCGCGCCATCGCCCGGGCGCTGCGCTAGGTCGGGGGCTCATATTCCTCCTTCGTCGCCCCGGCCCTGAGCCCGGGTCCCGCTGTCTCGCCAGCGCAGGAAGCAGCGGGATCCCGGCGCAAGGCCGGGATGACGGCGGGGAATCAGATACTTGTTTGGGTTCTCAACCTAGGGTTCCGCCCCTAGCCCGCAAGCTTCCGCAGCCGCAGCGCAAGCGCGACATAGGCCGCGCCGCCCAGGATCGCGAGCCAGGCGATCAGCCAGACCAGGCCGATGGCGCCGGCGACCGGCCAGGCGAGGATCGCCACGCCGAAGCCGATCGAGACCAGCCCGGCGAGGATCAGGAAGAGCTCGCCCTCGATCTCCTTGCGCAGCGCGATCGCGCCCGCCGCCTCCATCGCGCCGGTGACGATCGCCCAGGCGGCGATCAGCAGCAGCAGCACCTGCACGGTGATGCCCGGCCAGATGATGGTGAGCAGGCCGGCGGCGATTCCCGCCAGCCCGGTGAGCGCCAGCCACCAGCGCGGCGTGTCGCCACTGCGCATGCCCGACAGCGACGCGGCCAGCGCGAACGCGCCGTCGACCAGCGCATAGGCGCCCCAGACCAGCGCCAGGGTGAGCAGCGCCAGGCCCGGCCACAGCAGCGCGAGGATACCGAAGGCGATGCCGACGATGCCGCGCAGCAGGAACAGCCACCAGCGCTTGCCGAGCGCGCGCAGCAGCGAGGGGGAAGTTGCAAATGTCGAGCCGTCCGTCATGCTAGCCCTCCTTCGGAAGCGCGCACCCGTCCGCCACGGCCGGGCACCGGCGCCTCGCCGTCCACCAGATTGCGCCCGGTTATACCCTTGCGCAATCATCCGATCGCCTGCCGCCTGACGTAGCGTCTTTGCGCTCCGGCCAAAGCCCGCTACGGCTTGCCGGATGAAGAAGCTGTTCCTGCTGCTCGCCCTTCTCGCCGCTCCCGCCGCGGCTTCCGCCCAGGGCGTGGTGAGCGCCGCCGACCCCCGCGCCGCGGCGGCGGGCACCGAGATCCTCAATGCCGGCGGCAGCGCCACCGACGCGGCGATCGCGACGATGCTCGCGCTGAACGTCGTCGAGCCGCAGAGCGCCGGCATCGGCGGCGGCGCCTTCTTCCTCCAATATGACGTGAAGACCGGCAAGATCGCCACGGTCGACGGGCGCGAGGCCGCGCCGATGGCCGCGAACGACCATTGGTTCTACGGCGCCGACGGCCAGCCGCTCAGCCATATGGCGGCGGTGCCGGGCGGGCGCAGCGTCGGCGTACCGGGCACGCTGCGCGCCATGGCCAAGGCGCATGCCCGCGCCGGCAAGCTGCCCTGGGCCCGGCTGTTCGCACCGGCGATCCGGCTGGCGCGCGACGGCTTCGACGTCTCGCCCCGGCTCGCCAACGCGCTGCGCAACTATGCGCCGCATGTCGATGCCGGCGTCCGCGCGATCTATTACCAGGCCGATGGCAAGCCGCTCGCCGCCGGCGCGCGCGCGACCAATCCGCAGCAGGCCGCGCTGCTGGAACGCGTCGCGAAGTTCGGCCCCGACAGCTTCTATGTCGGCCCGCAGGCGGAGAAGCTGGTCGCGACGGTGAACGGCGCGGCGCGCAACCCGTCCAAGATGACCGTCGGCGACCTTGCCGCCTATGACGCCAAGGAGCGGCCGGTGCTGTGCGGCAGCTACCGTGCCTACAAGATCTGCTCGATGGGCCCGCCTTCCTCGGGCGGCGTCACCGTGATGATGATCCTCGCCCAGCTCGAGCGCTTCGACATGGCGAAGCTCGGCAAGGACAATCCCGTCGCCTGGCACCTGTTCGCCGAAAGCTCGCGCCTCGCCTATGCCGATCGCGACCTCTATGTCGGCGATCCCGATTATGTGCAGGTGCCGATCGCCGGCCTGCTCGACCGCGACTATCTCGCCGGCCGCTCGGCGCTGATCAGCCCGGACGGCACCATGGCCGAAGTGAAGGCCGGCACCCCCCCGGGCGCGCCGAAGCGCATCGCGGTGAAGCCGCAGGAAGTGCCGGGCACCACATCGCTCTCGGTGGTCGACAAGGCCGGCAACGTCGCCCAGGTGACCACCACGATCGAAGGCGCATTCGGCTCGGGCCTGTCGGTGGACGGCGTGATGCTCAACAACGAGCTCACCGATTTCGACATCGTGCCCGAGAAGGACGGCTATCTCGTCGCCAACCGGGTGGAGGGCGGCAAGCGCCCGCGCAGCTCGATGGCGCCGACGATCGTCTATGGCCCGGACGGCAAGGTCCGCATCGCGATCGGCGCGGCCGGCGGCTCGACGATCATCGCCCAGGTCGCCAAGGCGCTGGTCGGCGTGATCGACTGGAAGCTCTCGGCCCAGGACGCGATCGGCCTCGGCCTGCTCTATGCGCCCGGCAAGATGGCGATCGCCGAGAAGGGCACCCAGCTCGATGCGATGGTCCCGGCCCTCCAGGCGCTGGGCGAGAAGGTGCAATCGGGCCCGCTCGGGCTCAAGATGAACGCGGTCGAGCGGGTCGGGGGCCGCTGGACCGGCGGTGCCGATCCGCGCAGCGAAGGCGTCGTGATGGACCAACAGGGCCATATGACCGTTATTCAGCGCGTGGGCGCGCAGCCGAACCGGCCGTCGGAATGAAGTCGGGGGAAGCGGGACGCTCCGGACAAGGGGCGCCCGTAATGGGGAGAGGGAATGCGTAGGCTCGAACGGTTCGACAATCTGGTCCAGATGTTCTTCGCGCGGGCGAAGGAAAAGGGCGACGCGCCCTTCCTGTGGCACAAGGACGAAGGGACATGGCGGCCGACCAGCTGGGCCGATGCGGCCCGCCAGGTGGCGAGCCTGGCCGCGGCGCTGACCGCGCTCGGCCTGAAGCGCGGCGACCGGGTGATGCTCGTCTCGGAGAATCGCCCGGAATTCTGCATCAGCGACCTGGCGATCATGGCCGCGGGCTGCGTGACCGTGCCGACCTACACCACCAACACCGAGCGCGACCACCAGCACATCATCGAGAATTCGGGCGCCTGCGCGATCATCGTCTCGAACACCAAGCTGGCCAAGGCACTGCTTCCCGCCGCGATCCGTGCTTCCTCGGCCCGGATGGTGATCGGCATCGAGGAACTGCGCGTCGCCCAGCAGGGCAGCCTGGAATTCCATGACTGGCGCGCGCTGGTCGCGAAGCACGACACCGATCCGCGCGGCCTTTCCTGCACCTTCCGCCGCGAGGACCTGGCCTGCATCATCTATACCAGCGGCACGGGCGGCAGCCCGCGCGGCGTGATGCAGCATCACGGCGCGATCCTGCACAATGTCGAGGCGTGCTGCGCGCTGATCAGCGAGGATTTCGGCTGGGAGGACGAGGTGTTCCTCTCCTTCCTGCCGCTTTCCCATGCCTATGAGCATACCGGCGGCCAGCATTTCCCGATCGGGCTCGGCGCGCAGATCTATTATGCCGAGGGGCTGGAAAAGCTCGCCTCGAACATCGAGGAAGTGCGCCCGACGATCATGGTCGTCGTGCCGCGCCTGTTCGAAGTGCTGCGCACCCGCATCGTCAAGCAGGTGGAGAAGCAGGGCAGCTTCGCCAATTTCCTGCTCGACAAGGCCGTGGCGATCGGCGGGCGCAAGGCGGCGGGCGCCGGGCGCCTGTCCGACCTGCCGATGAACCTGTTCCTCGGCGCCACGCTCAAGCCCAAGCTTTCGAAGAAGTTCGGCGGGCGGATCAAGGCGATGGTCTCGGGCGGCGCGCCGCTCAACCCCGAGGTCGGCATCTTCTTCCAGAGCCTCGGCCTCACCTTCCTCCAGGGCTATGGCCAGACCGAGGCGGCGCCGGTGATCTCGTGCAACCGCCCCAAGGCGGGGCTCAAGATGGACACGGTCGGCCCGCCGCTCGAGGGGGTGGAGGTGCGCATCGCCGACGATGGCGAGATATTGGTGCGCGGCGAGCTCGTGATGCACGGCTATTGGCGCAACGAGGAAGAGACGAAGCGGGTCCTGCGGAACGGCTGGCTCTATACCGGCGACATCGGCCATATCGACGAGAAGGGCCGGATCAAGATCACCGATCGCAAGAAGGACATCATCGTCAACGACAAGGGCGACAATGTCGCGCCGCAGAAGGTGGAGGGCATGCTGACTCTCCAGCCCGAGATCGTCCAGGCGATGATCGCCGGCGACCGCAAGCCCTATATGAGCGCGGTGATCGTTCCCGATCCGGAATGGACCGCCGAATGGTGCGCCCGGACCGCGACCAAATGCGACTTCAGGGAACTGGCCCATGATCCCGACTACAAGGCGGCGCTGGGCGCGGCGGTGGAGCGGGTGAACAAGGACCTGTCGGTGATCGAGCGGGTCCGCAAGTTCCTGGTCGCCGACGAGCCCTTCACGATCGAGAACGAGCAGCTGACGCCCAGCCTCAAGATCCGCCGGCACATATTGAAGGCCGTCTATGGCGAACGGCTGGACGCGCTGTACCGGAATTAGGACGTATCGATATTCCTCTCCCCTCCGTCATGCTGAACTCGTTTCAGCATCCAACTCTCCCCAAGCGATATCCTGCGAGGCGTGCTGGACCCTGAAACAAGTTCAGGGTGACAGTGGAAGTTGGAGAGCGAACCCAACGAGAAAGGCCGGGGCTTCCACCCCGGCCTTTCGCGTTTCGGGCATGAAGCCGGAGCCTCACTTCTTCTCCGGCACCACCTTGAGCGTCCAGTCCCTGTCCGGGCGGAGATACTTCATCGCCAGCCCCTGCACGTCCTGCGGCGTCACCCGCGAATAGTCCGCGGCCAGCGTGTCGACGGCGGCGATCCGCGCGGGATCATAGGTGCCGCCCTCGACCAGGCGCATCCAGAACATGTTGCCCGAGGACATGCGCAGGATCTGCTGCTTCAGCGGCGTGAGCGCGCGGTTGAGCTCGTCCGCGTCGATCGGCTTGGCCACCAGATCCGCCGCGATCTTGCGCGACAGCTCGAAGAAGAAGTCGACCTTGTCCGGCGGCACCATGCCGAGCGCCATGATCTTGCCGCCCGTCGGCAGGCCCTGCGGCCACTGGCTCGCCACCTGGGGCGAATAGCTCACGCCCGCCTGGCTGCGCAGCTGGTCGAGCAGCCGGTCGCGGAACACCGCGGCGAGCACCTCGAGCTTGCGGCTTTCGGTGATGCCGCCATTCTCGGTGCCGCCGCCGGTCGGCCAGGCGATCACCGCCGCGGCCTGGTTGGGCTGGCCCTTGTGGAGCAGCGTCACCGGCGTGGCGACATGCGCGGGGAACTCCACCGGCGCGAGCGGCGCCGTGCTCGCCACGCGCGGCTTCAGCGCGCCGAAGGTGGCGCCCACGGCCTTCACCGTGGCCTCGGCATCCATGTCGCCGAACACCTCGACTTCGATCGGCCCGGTCGCCAGCAGCGGCTCCCAGAACTTGCGGAAGCTCTCCGGCGTGGTCTCGCGGATCGTCGCCTCGGCCGGCACGCCCCAGCGCGGATCGCCATTGTGGAGCAGCCGCTCCAGGTCGCGGTTCAGCACCGCGTCGGGCGAGGCCGAGAGGCCGGCATAGCCCGACAGGATGCCCGCCTTGGCGCGCAGCACCGGATTGGGATCCCAGCCCGGGGCGGCGAGCTTGGTCGCCAGCAGCTTGAGCTGGTCGGGCAGGTCGTCCTTGGTCGTCTGCCCCTTCAGGACAAAGGCGTCGTCGTCGACGTCGAAATCGGCGCCGATCTGGCGGCGGCCGGTCAGGGCGTCGAGCTCTTCCTGGCCATATTTGCCGATGCCGCTGGCCACGAGCGCCGGCTCGCCGGCCCAGGCCGGAGTCTGGCCCTTGCTGGGCAGGCCCGAGAGCCCGCGGCCGAAGCGGACGTTGACATAGACCTTGCCGGTCTCCGACGGGTCCTGGCGGATCAGCAGCGTCACCCCGTTCGCAAAGGCGAGCTTCTCGATGCCGGTGCCCGGCAGGATCTGCTCGCGGCTCGCCACCTTGCCGGGCACGCCGAGCTTGGGCAGCGCGGCGAAGCTGACATTGCCGACCAGCTTGCGCTTGCCGCTCGCCGCGACATTGGCCTCGAGCGCGGAAGCCACCTTGGTGGTGATCGCCGGATCGGGCGCGTGCAGGTTGACGATCGCGCGCGTCGCCGTGCCCTCGAACACTTTCTTCGACGACGCCAGCACGGTGGCGGGGGTGAACATCTTGGCCGTAACCGCGCCCTTGAAGATCGCGTAGGAGAATTCGGGCGTCGTCACCGTCTCGTTGATGTCGACCGCCTCGGCAAGGTCGTCGGCCAGCTTGGCCCCGGCCTCGACCGGCGCGGTGTTGATCCGCTGCTTCATCGACGATTCGATCTCGGCGACCTCGCGGTCGATCTCGGCCTGGCTCGGCGGCGCGGCCTGGGCGTCGGCGATCACGGCGCGCACGTCGCGCAGCGCCGCTTCCCAATCGTCGCCGATGGGGAGCACCTGCACGGTGGTGAGATTCGCCGATCGGCCGATGTCGCTCAGATCGGCTCCGGCGGCGATGAAGGTGCCGCCCGAGCGCGCCCGCGTCTCCAGCCGGCGATTGATGATGCGGATCGCGACCAGATCGATCATCCGCTTCTGGTTGAAGATCACCGTATCGCCGTCGACCGTCCAGGGACGCATGATCGCCATGGTGGTGAGCACCGGCAGCGCCGGCTCGACGATGCTGGCGGCGACCGGCCTGCCCTCGACGGGCTTGCCGAAATCGGGCGTCGGCACCGCCGGGCCCGTGCCCTTCCAGTCCGAGAAATGCTTGACGATCATCTGCTCGAGCAGCGCCGGATCGACGTCGCCGATCGCAATGACGGTGGCGCGCTCGGGGCGATACCAGCGGTCGTGGAATTCCTGCACGCTCGCCGGAGTGGCGGCGACGAGCGTCTCGACCGTGCCGATCGGCTCGCGCTGCGACAGCGGCTGGCCGGCGAACATCAGGTCGAGCATCGCGTCCTGCAGCCGCACCTGCGGCCCGGGCTGCTCGCGCTGCTCGGCGAGCACCACCGGCCGCTCCGAATCGAGGATCGGCTGGGTGATCTGCGGGCCGGACATCATGCCGGCCAGGATCTTGAAGCTCTCGTCCAGCCCCGTGGGGGAAGCCATGGGCAGGTCGAGCTTGTAGGTGGTGGCGGTGAAAGTGGTGCTGGCGTTCGAATCGGAGCCGAAGGTCACGCCCAGGCGCTGCCAGACCCGCTTCGATTCGCCGTCCGGCACGTGCACCGAGCCGCGGAACGAAAGATGTTCCAGAAGGTGCGCGAAGCCCCGCTCGCTGTCGCGTTCCATCAGCGAGCCGACATCCATGCGCACCCGGACCGAGACCTGGCCCGGCGGCACGCCGTTCTTGCGCACGGCATAGCGCACCCCATTGGGAAGCCTCCCGAATTTCCACGCATCGTCATGGACGAGATCGCTCTTCTCATAGAGCCAGGGGTCCTTGGCGGTCTGGACCGGCCGCCCCACCGTCTGCGTGTCGGGCACGTTCGGGGGATTGGTCGAGACCTGGGCCTGGGCCGGCAGGGCCGGCGCGAGCGTGGCGAAAGCGAGGAGCGCGAGAGGCGCACGCAGGAAGAAGTGCATAGACCGTCCATCTAGGGGCGAAGCGCCGGGCATGCCAGCGCGAACCTTTCCGCCGGATGTACGTGCGGGACATGAAGCGGCCTCGGTGCGCCGCAGCAGGGCCATGTTTTCGACCCATCCGCAGGCTATCGATTCGCTACGGGCGAGTCCCGTGGTCGAAAAGGCAGCGTAACCAGCAAGGTCAGGTGCAGTGAAGGTCGAGCCGAGCGCGCGGGGCAGCGCAATGTGGCGGGACGCGGGCGAAGTCGAAGCCGCCGAAGCACGGGAAATGATTCCCGATCTTACCGTCATGTCGGGAGCCAGCATGCCCGATGCGCCGCTGCGCGCCGATGGCGACCGGCCTTTCCTGATCAAATATGGCAAGCATCTGCGCGGATTCTTCGACCGGTTCGTCGCCCGCTTCTCGCTCGTCCCGAACGACCCCGTGCTCGACGTGCGCGACTTCGCCTGGACCGCGGCGCTGCGCGCCAACTGGCAGGCGATCCGCGCCGAGGCGATCGCCGCCGCGCTCGCCCCGCATCTGGCGCCCTCGCTCTCCGTCATCTCGCCCGATCACCGCGCGATCGCGCCGGTGAACAAGTGGCGCAGCTATTTCCTCTACGGCTATGGCTATTTCGTGCGGGAGAATCTCGATCGCTGCCCGGAAACGGCCCGGCTGGTCGAAGCGATCCCGGGCCTCAACAGCGCCTTCTTCTCGATCCTCGCGCCCGGCACGCACATCCCGGCGCATCGCGGCGTCACCAAGGGGCTGATCACCTGCCATCTCGGGCTGATCGTGCCGCGCGACGGCGATGCGCGCATGCGCGTCGGCGATCGCATCCTGCGCTGGGCAGAGGGCGAGACGCTGGTGTTCGACGACACCTATGACCATGAGGTCTGGAACGACACGAGCGGCACCCGCGTCGTGCTGCTCATCCAGTTCCGCCGGCCGCTGCGCCAGCCGGGCAGGTGGTTCGTCGACCGGTTCCTCGCCTGGATCCGCGGCTCGGCCTTCGTGCAGGACGCGCGGGCGAACGTGACGCGCTGGAATGCGGCGGCGCGGGCGCTCGACGATTGATTTGCGCGCCGTGCGGGGCCACATGGCGCGGAAGAAGGAGCTGCCGCAAATGGCCACCGACCGCGCCAAGGCCTGGACCGAATTCCGCCGGATGATCGCCTGGATCGCGCTCGTGGCGGTGCTGATGGTGGCCGGCGCGCTCTGGTATCTCTCGCTCTACGACGCGCTCTATCCCTCGGCGATCCTCGCCACCATCGGCGGCGTGTTCCTTTCCACGCTGCTCGGCTGCGGCCTGTTCGCCGCCGCCTTCTTCAGCGACAAGAGCGGCCACGACCAGAGCGTGACCGACGCGACCAGGCTGGACGCGGAGGACTGAGTGACGCCGGTCGGGTAACGGAAACCTTTCGTTTCCCCCTTCCAGCTTGATCCCCGCCGTCCGAGCGCCCAAATGGCGCACATGCTGATCGAGACCGAAGCCACGCCCAATCCGGCGACGCTCAAATTCCTTCCGGGCCGCACCGTGATGGAAGCGGGCACTCGCGACTTCGCCAGCCCGGAGGAGGCCGAGGCCTCGCCGCTCGCCCAGGCCCTGTTCGGCCTGGGCGACGTGACCGGCGTGTTCTTCGGCCGCGACTTCATCTCGGTGACGATCGCCCCCGGCGCCGAATGGCGCGACGCCAAGCCCGACATACTCGGCATCCTGCTCGATCATTTCGTGGCGAACATGCCGCTGTTCCACGCCGCCGCCGCCGGCTTCAGCGTGCCGGCCGAGAGCCAGGATTTCGGCGACAATCCCGAGGATGCGGAGATCGTCGCGCAGATCAAGGAGCTGATCGAGACGCGCGTGCGCCCCGCCGTCGCCAATGACGGCGGCGACATCGTCTATCGCGGCTTCGATGCCGGCAAGGTCTATCTCCAGATGCAGGGCGCCTGCTCGGGCTGCCCCAGCTCGACCGCCACGCTCAAGAACGGCATCGAGCAACTGCTCAAATATTACGTCCCCGAAGTCACCGAAGTCCGGGCAGTCTGAGATCTTCGGTGCCGACCCGGCACCGGACTCGACACAAGCCGAAAACGAAAGGACCGATACCCATGGCCCAACCGCTCGACGACGCGGCGCTGGACACGATCTTCCGTGCCGCCCGCACCTATAACGGCTATACCGATGCCCCGGTAACCCAGGCCGATATCCGCGACATCTACGATCTGCTCAAGATGGGCCCGACCTCGGCCAACAACCAGGCCGCGCGCTTCGTGTGGCTGACCACGCCCGAGGCCAAGGAAAAGCTCGCGCTGCTCTCGAGCAGCACCAATGCCGACAAGATCCGCAAGGCGCCGGCCGCCGTGATCATCGGCATGGACCTGGCGTTCAACGAGCAGCTGCCCTGGCTCTTCCCGCACGCGCCGACCGCCAAGGACTGGTTCCCCACCGAGGAGAGCCGCTACACCACGGCCTTCCGCAACTCGTCGCTCCAGGGCGCCTACCTGCTGATCGCGGCCCGCGCGCTCGGCTTCGACACGGGCCCGATGTCGGGTTTCGACAACGCGAAGGTTGACGAAGCCTTTTTTGCGGACCAGCCCAATGTGAAGTCCAACTTCATCTCGACCCTGGGACATGGCGACCCCTCCACCATCTTCGATCGACTCCCGCGCCCTGAATTCGAGCAGTTCAATCGCGTCCTCTGATCTGACTCTCGTCATCGAGACCGCGACGGCCGCCTGTTCGGTCGCGCTGCTCGACGGGGCGACCGTGATCGCAGCGGCCCATGAAGTCGTGGGCCGCGGCCATGCCGAGCGCCTGGTGCCGATGATCGCCGCGCTGCCGGGCCAGGGCCGGGCAGCGCGCCTCCTCGTCGATGTCGGCCCCGGCAGCTTCACCGGCGTGCGCGTCGGCCTTGCCGCGGCACTCGGCCTGTCGATCGGCTGGGGCGCGGCGGTGCACGGCTATTCGTCGCTCGCGCTCGTCGCCGCATCGGGCTTCGCCGCCGATCCGGCGGCCGCCAGCCTTGCCGTGGTGCTCGAAGGCGGGCACGGTGAGGTGTTCATGCAGGCCTTCCACGCTCAGCCGCTGCGGGAAGACGGGCCGTTCCGCTCGCTCGCCCCCGCCGCCGCCCTCGCCACGCTCGCGGGGCGGCCGGCCCTTGGCAGCGGCGTCCGCCACCTCGCCGC
>OAOK01000067.1_pt1 | contig 37335 bp, 33 predicted proteins | sample 1641101 | NCBI WGS metagenome assembly OAOK01 (sample SAMEA104232307, study PRJEB22302) | sediment metagenome | biome: forest; feature: aquifer; material: sediment | place: USA | collected 2011-08-07 | depth 0.01 m
GGGCCAGGGCGGCGGCCGTCAGGGCGGCAATCGCGGGCGCTAACGCGCAAGGAGATAGTCGCCGACAGCGTCGAACAGCGCCTGTCGGCGATTCTCCAGATGCATCCGGTGCGCGCCGTCCGCGAGAGTGACGCAGTGCGCGCCGCCCGGCACGCCCGTCAGCCGGCCCGCCAGCCACGCCATGTCCGCCTCGCCCGCCAGCGAGTCCCAGGCGCCGCGCACGATCAGGGTCGGCGCGCGCACCACGCCGGGGTCATAGGGAAAGCGCCCCGACCAGGCATCGCCGAAATCGGCGTCCGGGCCGCTCGGCACCATCACGCCCGCCGGGTCTCGCGCCGTGCTTCCCGGATCGCTGGCGAGATAGGCGGTCGCCCAGGCGTCGAAGTGCGCGGGGGCGATCGGCGAGCCCCGGCCTTCGGGCACGCCCGACTGGAAGCTCCGCCACTGATCCGCGCGCGTGACGAGATATGCGCCCCCGGCCGGCGCGGGGCCGTCACCGGCCTGCCGCTCCCCGAGCGGGCCGAACAGCACCAGCCGCTCGACCATCTCGGGCCATGCCCCGGCAAAGATGCCGGCGGGGATCGTCCCCCAGCTATGGGCGATCACCAGGAGCTTCGCGCCGCCGCGCCGCGCCCGGACATGCGCGGCGACGCGGGCGATCTGCGCCGCCGCCGCGTCCGCCCGGCCATAGGGCAGGTGCTCCCGCATGGCCGCCGGCCGTTCCGATCCGCCATAGCCGGCAAAGTCGAACGCCCAGACATCGAGGCCCCGCGCCCGCAGATCGTCCATCCACGACCACCCGTCGATCCGCCATCCGACCGACAATGCCGATGGAAAAGTGGCGCCGTGCACATAGAGCACCGGCATTCCCGGTCCGGCCAGGCGGCGAACGAGCAACGCCGGCATGGCGGCATCGCCAGCGAGAGTGGTCACGTCCCCGGCGTGCGCGGCTTCGCGGGGGGCGGCGAGAATCGGTTCCGGCATCGGTTCCTCCAGTCGGTCCGGCGGATGCGGCCGATCGGAGAAGCGATGCTTCGGCCCTTATCGAAGCTTCACCGCCACCGCGCGCGGATCGCCGCATCCTCGCGGCCGGCGATCAGCCGAATCGCACGGTCGGCGCCTTCCCTGCCCTCGGACGCCCCGGCGCGCGCGGCCGCATGGTACAGTTCCAGCGCCTTCTCATACTGGCCGGCCTGCTCGGCGCAGAGGCCCAGGTCGAAGGTGATCGAGGGATGGTTCGGCACTTCCGGCGCCAGGGCCGCCCAGCCGGCGCACGCGCCGCGCCCGTCGCGCTTGGTCAGCTTCACCAGTTCCTTGAAACGCTTGGCCTGGTCCTTGGCCATGCCCTTGTCGCTCTCGCGCACGCGGATGGAATAGGTCGAGAGGGTCGGCGCGATGTCGCCGCGCACCGAATAGCCGAGGTTGCGGATCGCATCGGCAATCACTTCCTCCACCGGCGCCGGGCGATCCTCCCTGCCCTCGCACCAGCTGCTTTCCTGTGTGAAGGGCTTGGTGACCGAATAGACGATCCGCCCGTCGCGATTGCGCACCAGCCTCAGATCGGCCTTCACGCTGACGATCCGGCGGCGGCAGCGCACCTCCACTTCCTCCTCGCGGATGCACTTCTTCTGGTTGGCGCTGTCCTTCTCGACGCAGCGCTTCTCCCGCCGGCGGAACGGCGATTCGTCGACGCCCGTCGTCACGCCGCCGGTAAGCGCGCCCTCGGCGTTGTTCCGCCCGGCGCGGCCGCCCATCAAGTCGAAATGCGTGCCCGACAACCCCTGCTCGATCGCCCGGGCCAGCGCCTCGCCGTCCTGCCCCTCGATACGGTCGATCGCGATCGAGCGCAGCAGGCTCGCCTCCCGGTTCGGCGCGGCGAGCTCGCCGCGGATCTCCAGCACTTCGGCATGCGCGATCCCGGCGATCAGGCCGGCGACGGCGATGCCGCCAAGAATCCCCTTGTTCACTTCACCTTCCCCCAAAAGGTCGTCGCGGGCGCCGTTTACCACACGAAACGATTCGGTACATGCCCGTGACGGCCCCTGTTCCGGGAGTCGTTCGTGGCACGCGAATCGGACTCGGGTTGCATCCCCGTGACACCGATGCTAACCGCGCCGCGACCCATAGGGGGCCGTATGGGGCAGCCGTCAGAGTAATACTTTGATGGAGCCGGAAATCGGCCCCCAATTCATATGGGGCTGAAACCCGAACCTCCGAGAGGAACCCGATCGCGTGGAGAATTCCGCCGGTATCCAGGCAAGCCTAAGCGGACGCTACGCTACCGCCCTGTTCGAGCTCGCGCGTGATTCGAAGGCCCTGGCCCAGGTCGAGGACAGCCTCGGCACCGTGGCCAAGGCGCTTGCCGAATCGAGCGACTTCAAGGCGCTGACCGCCAGCCCGCTGGTTTCGCGCGCCGACGCCGCCAAGGCCGTCGCCGCCGTCGCCGCCAGCCTGAAGCTCGATGCCACCACCACCAGCTTCCTGGGCGTGCTGGCGCAGAACCGCCGGCTGAACCAGCTGCCCGCGGTGATCCGCGCCTTCCGCCAGCTGGCCGCCGCGCATCGCGGCGAGACCACGGCCGAGGTCACCTCCGCCCATCCGCTTTCCGCCGCTCAGGTCGACGCGCTCAAGCAGCAGCTGCGCGCCCGCATCGGCCGGGAAGTGGCCGTCGACCTCTCCGTCGACCCCTCGCTCCTTGGCGGGCTGGTCGTGAAGATCGGCAGCCAGATGATCGACAGCTCGATCAAGACCCGACTCAATTCCCTCGCGCACGCGATGAAAGGCTGAAGGCTAAGACATGGATATCCGCGCCGCAGAAATCTCGAAGGTCATCAAGGACCAGATCGCCAATTTCGGCTCCGAGGCCCAGGTCTCCGAGACCGGCCAGGTGCTCAGCGTCGGTGACGGCATCGCGCGCATCCACGGGCTCGACAACGTCCAGGCGGGCGAGATGGTCGAGTTCGCGAACGGCGTGCAGGGCATGGCGCTCAACCTCGAGGCCGACAATGTCGGCGTCGTGATCTTCGGCTCGGACTCGGAGATCCGCGAGGGCGACACCGTCAAGCGCACCGGCACCATCGTGGACGTGCCCGTCGGCAAGGGCCTGCTCGGCCGCGTCGTGGATGGCCTTGGCAACCCGATCGACGGCAAGGGCCCGATCGTCGCCGAGAAGCGCAGCCGCGTCGAAGTGAAGGCGCCGGGCATCATCCCGCGCAAGTCGGTGCACGAGCCGGTGCAGACCGGCCTCAAGGCGATCGACGCGCTCGTTCCCGTCGGCCGCGGCCAGCGCGAGCTGATCATCGGCGACCGTCAGACCGGCAAGTCGGCCGTCGCGATCGACACCTTCATCAACCAGAAGACCGTCAACGCCGGCAATGACGAGAGCAAGAAGCTCTACTGCGTCTATGTCGCCGTCGGCCAGAAGCGCTCGACCGTCGCCCAGCTGGTGCGCACGCTCGAGGAGAATGGCGCGATGGAATATTCCATCGTCGTCGCCGCGACCGCTTCGGACCCCGCGCCGCTGCAGTTCCTCGCGCCCTATACCGGCACCGCGATGGGCGAATATTTCCGCGACAACGGCATGCACGCGCTGATCGTGTTCGACGATCTGTCGAAGCAGGCCGTCGCCTATCGCCAGATGTCGCTGCTGCTGCGCCGCCCGCCGGGCCGCGAAGCCTATCCGGGCGACGTGTTCTACCTCCACAGCCGCCTGCTCGAGCGCGCCGCCAAGCTCAATGACGCGAACGGCAACGGCTCGCTGACCGCGCTGCCGATCATCGAGACCCAGGCGGGCGACGTGTCGGCCTATATCCCGACCAACGTGATCTCGATCACCGATGGCCAGATCTTCCTCGAGACCGACCTGTTCAACGCGGGCATCCGCCCGGCGATCAACGTCGGCCTCTCGGTGTCGCGCGTGGGCTCCTCGGCCCAGACCAAGGCGATGAAGAAGGTCTCGGGCTCGATCAAGCTCGACCTCGCCCAGTATCGCGAGATGGCGGCGTTCGCGCAGTTCGGTTCGGACCTCGACGCCTCGACCCAGCGCCTGCTCAACCGCGGCGCGCGCCTGACCGAGCTGCTCAAGCAGCCGCAGTTCAACCCGCTGCCCTTCGAGGAGCAGACGGCGTCGATCTTCGCCGGCACCCAGGGCTTCCTGGACGCCGTTTCGGTGCAGGACGTGGTGCGCTACGAGGCGGCGATGCTCGCCGACCTGCGTGCGAACCACGCCGACATCCTGAGCGCGATCCGCGACTCGAAGGACCTGTCGGACGAGGTTAAGGCAAAGCTCAAGGCCGCCCTCGAGGCGTTCGCCAAGACCTTCGCCTGATCGCCAGCCGATGGCCGACCACTCCCTCCTCGCATGGACGCTGCTCAGCGTCGGCCTGGTGCTGACGCCCGGGCCGGACACCATGCTCGTCGCGGGTCACGCGGCGCGAGGAGGCGTGCGGGCCGGCCTGGCGGCGGTCTCGGGCGTGGTGCTGGGCGGGCTGTGGTACATGGCGCTGTGCGGCTTCGGCTTCCTCGCCGTGCTGTCGGTCTTCCCGGCGCTGTTCACGGTGGTGAAGACCGCCGGCGCGATCTACCTGGCCTGGCTCGGCTTCAAGCTGATCCGGGGAGCGATCAAGCCGGCTCCCGCCGCTGCGGAGGCACCCGCGCTGGGCAAGCCCTTCTGGCAGGGGCTGCTCACCACCGCGCTCAATCCCAAGGTCGCGCTGTTCTTCCTCGCCATCCTGCCGCAGTTCGTCGGCACCGGCCCTGACGCTCCGCTCAAAGGCGCGCTGCTGATCGCAGTGCCCTATGTGCTCGGCGGCTTCTGGCTGGCCGGCATCAGCTTCGTGGCCGCCCGTGCGGGCCGCGCCGCGAAGCAGAGCAGCGCGATGCGCTGGGTCGAGGGCGTGCTCGGCGTCGCATTTGTTGGTCTCGCGGGCCGTCTGGCCCTTGCTCGGAATTCGTAAATGGCAAGTTTGAAGGCCCTCAAGATCCGCATCGGCTCGGTGAAGTCGACGCAGAAGATCACCAAGGCGATGAAGATGGTCGCCGCCGCCAAGCTGCGCCGCGCGCAGGAAGCGGCCGAGGCCGGGCGCCCCTATGCCCAGCGTCTCGAAGCCGTCGTCGCCAGCCTGGCGAGCAAGGTGACGGTGAGCGAGAGCTCGCCCAAGCTGCTCGCCGGCACCGGCAAGGATCAGGTCCACCTGCTCGTCGTCGCCACCAGCGACAAGGGCCTGGCCGGCGCGTTCAACACCAACATCGCCCGCCTGGCCCGCCGCCATGCGCAGGAGCTGGTGGCGCAGGGCAAGACGGTGAAGATCTACACGATCGGCCGCAAGGGCCGCGCCGTGCTCAACCGCCAGTTCCCGAAGAACCTCATCCACTCGATCGAGCCGGGCGACCTGGGCAAGCTGGGCTTCGCCGATGCGCGCGGCTATGCCGACGACCTGATCGCGCGCTTCGAGGCGGGCGAGTTCGACGTGGCGACACTGTTCTACTCCACCTTCAAGTCGGTCCTCGCCCAGGAGCCGACCGCACAGCAGATCATCCCGGTCGCCGTGCCGGCCGCCGCGGCGGAGACCCCGAGCAGCGGCGCCGCCGTAACCTATGAGCCCGACGAGGAATCGATCCTCGCCGACCTGCTGCCGCGCAACGTCGCGATCCAGCTGTTCCGCGCGATGCGCGAGAACGCCGCGTCGGAGCAGGGCTCGAAGATGACCGCGATGGACAACGCCACGCGCAACGCGGGCGACCTGATCAAGCGCCTCAACACGCTGTACAACCGCCAGCGCCAGGCCGCGATCACCACCGAGCTGGTGGAAATCATTTCGGGCGCCGAAGCGCTCTAAGACCGTTCGAACGAGGAAACAGCAATGGCAACCGAAGCTCCGATCGCAGAGAAGCCCGCCCGCAAGCCGCGCGCGACCAAGCCGAAGGCCGATGCCGCCGGCACTCTGCCGACCACGACCAACAATGTCGGCCGCATCAGCCAGGTGATCGGCGCCGTCGTCGACGTCGCGTTCGAAGGCGCGCTGCCGGCGATCCTTTCGGCGCTCGAGACCGACAATAACGGCAACAAGCTCGTCCTCGAGGTCGCGCAGCACCTCGGCGAGAACACCGTCCGCACGATCGCGATGGACTCGACCGAGGGCCTGACCCGCGGCCAGACCGTCACCGACACCGGCAGCCAGATCCAGGTCCCGGTCGGCCCGGCGACGCTCGGCCGCATCCTCAACGTCATCGGCGAGCCGATCGACGAGCGCGGCCCGGTCGGCACCGACCTGCGCGCGCCGATCCACGCCGAGGCCCCGCTGTTCGTCGACCAGTCGACCGAGAACGCGATCCTCGTCACCGGCATCAAGGTCATCGATCTGCTCGCTCCCTATGCGAAGGGCGGCAAGATCGGCCTGTTCGGCGGTGCCGGCGTGGGCAAGACCGTGCTCATCCAGGAGCTGATCAACAACATCGCCAAGGGCCATGGCGGCACCTCGGTGTTCGCCGGCGTCGGCGAGCGCACCCGTGAGGGCAACGACCTCTATCACGAGTTCCTCGATGCGGGCGTCATCGCCAAGGACGCCGACGGCAACGCCATCTCGGACGGCTCGAAGGTCGCCCTGGTCTATGGCCAGATGAACGAGCCGCCGGGCGCCCGTGCCCGCGTCGCGCTGTCGGGCCTGACGATCGCCGAATATTTCCGCGACGTCGAAGGCCAGGACGTGCTGTTCTTCGTCGACAACATCTTCCGCTTCACCCAGGCGGGCGCGGAAGTGTCGGCGCTGCTCGGCCGTATTCCGTCGGCCGTGGGCTATCAGCCGACCCTGTCGACCGACATGGGCGCGCTGCAGGAGCGCATCACCTCGACCAACAAGGGCTCGATCACCTCGGTGCAGGCCGTGTACGTCCCCGCAGACGATCTTACCGACCCGGCGCCGGCGACTTCGTTCGCCCACCTCGACGCGACGACCGTGCTCAACCGCGCGATCTCGGAGCTCGGCATCTATCCGGCGGTGGATCCGCTGGACTCGACCAGCCGCGTGCTCGAGCCGCGCGTCGTCGGCCAGGAGCATTACGAGACGGCCCGTGCGGTCCAGTCGATCCTGCAGAAGTACAAGTCGCTGCAGGACATCATCGCCATCCTCGGCATGGACGAGCTCTCGGAAGAGGACAAGCTGACCGTCTCGCGCGCGCGCAAGATCCAGCGCTTCCTCTCGCAGCCCTTCCACGTCGCCGAAGTGTTCACCGGCATCCCCGGCGCCTTCGTGCAGATCGAGGACACCATCAAGTCGTTCAAGGCAGTGGTGAACGGCGAGTATGACCATCTGCCGGAAGCGGCCTTCTACATGGTCGGCGGCATCGACGATGCCATCGCCAAGGGCAAGAAGCTGGCCGAAGAGGCGTAAGAAGAACACCTCCCTCTCTCCGCTTGCGGGGAGAGGGCCGGGGAGAGGGGCCTGAACCCCAGGCGCACCGCTCTCCCCCTCTCCCCAGCCAGTTTGGGATTGGCTGGGGTGGTGACAGCCCCGGCTGTCTCCAGATCATGCCGGGGGCATGATCGACCCGTCCAATCCCAAACTCCCCTGAAGGGGAGAGGGAGTAAGGTAAGAAAATGAGCCTGCACTTCGAACTCGTCACCCCCGAAAAGCTCCTCCGCTCGGAGGAAGTGCACATGGTCGTCGTCCCCGGCACCGAGGGCGATTTCGGCGTGCTCGAAGGCCATGCCCCGCTGATGTCGACCATCCGCGACGGCAATCTCGAAATCTACAAGGCCGGCGCCACCACGCCGGAGACGATCCGCATCGAAGGCGGCTTCGCCGAAGTGAACGAGAAGGGCCTGACGGTCCTCGCCGAGAAGGCCGAAGGCTGAATCGCGAAGGAAGCCGGCGGATCGAACCCGCCGGCTCCGTCATCCCGGTGAAAGCCGGGATCCCCGGGGAAGCTCTCGTCCCGCCTCTCGCGGCCTGAGATCCCGGCTTTCGCCGCGCTACCGGCTCATTCGCCGATAGGCCCAGCGCATCGGCTTGCCGCCATCGGCCAGCGAAATCTCCGCCATCAGCATCTCGCCCTCGCGCCAATAGCGGATGCGCTGCGGGTAATCATGCGCCGCGTTGACGAAGGTGATGCCCTGCGCCACCGCATCGCCGGGTGACGCCTGGAAATCGGTCGCGGCCTGCCCCGCCGGCTCGGCGTGGAAGACGAACCCGCCCGCATCGCCGCTGATCCGCATCGGCTCGCGCCGCTCGCCCTTCGCGCTGGTCGTGACGGTGACGCCGCGCATCACCCGATCCGATCCCATCCGCTCCCAGGTCTCGCAGGTCGTGCGGCCGCCCCGCGGCTCGGTGCACCATTTGCCGACCAGCCAGCCGAAGGGCGTTTCCTGCGGGCCGGCCAGGCCCAGTCCCGCGAGCAGCATGATGTTGGCGATCATCTCGGATCCTCCCTGTTTCCTGCGGCGCGTTACGCCGCGCCGCCGCCGCTGGCTTGAACCGACGCGACATGCGAGGCTGGCGCGATGGACTATGCCGAGCTGCCCTTGCCGCCCGCACTCGCCGGCCTCGTCGCCGCCGTGTGGACGCTCGCCGCCAGCCGGCCGGGCTGGGTGGAGCATGAAGCGACGCCCGATGGCTGTATCGAGCTGATCCGCCGCCACACGGGCCGCTCCGAATGGCGGCGCGCCCAGCCGGAATATTTCGCCACCGGCCTTTCCGACCGTCCGATCCGCTTCGGGTTCAGCGGCGATGCGCGCTTCACCGCGATCAAGCTGTGGCCCTGGGCCTGGCACGCGCTGGGCGGCGCGCCCTGCCCCCGCTTTGCCGACGACTGGATCGCGGTCGCGCCCGATTCGCCGCTGGCGGCGCTGCTGGAAGGCGATCCGGTCGCCAACCTCGGCCATGCGCTGGCCGGCATCGTGCCGCCGCCGCTCGCCCAGGCGATCCTCGCGGCCGACAGCGTGGCCGCGATCGCCGAGCGCACCGGGCTGCCGCACCGCCGCCTGCAACGCATCTTCGCCCGCGAGCTGGGGCTGGCACCGCGCGCCTATCTGCGCCTGCTCCGCTTCCGCGGCGCGCTGCAGGACGTCCAGCGGGGCACCGACACGCTCGCCGACACCGCCGCCGCGCGCGGCTATGCCGACCAGGCGCACATGGCCCGCGATTTCCGGGCCCTTGCCGGCATGCCGCCCAGCGATGCCCGCACCCGCGCACGCGGACCTTTCCTCTAGGCATGGCCGCTACCCGGCCTTAACCCCATGCGCCTATTCTCCGGCGAACGGGAAGGGGGATCCAGGACGATGGCAATGGCGCGCTGGCAGGGCCCCGAACGCGCGCGCCCGGCACTGTTCGCCCTGTTCCTGCTCGTCGCGCTGGCAGTGCGCTGGCCGGCCTATGGCGAGTGGAACTATGCCGTGGACGACCAGTATTTCGCACTGGTCGGGCGCAGGCTCCTCGCCGGCGACCTTCTCTATGTCGACATCTGGGACCGCAAGCCGCCGCTCCTCTATTTCACCTATGCCGCGATCGCCCGCATCCATGCTTCGGCCCTGGCCTATCAGCTCGTCGCCACGGTCTGCGCCGCGCTCGGTGGCTATGGCACCGCGCGGATCGCCCGGCTGATCGCGCCCTTTCCGGCGGCGCTGATGGCCGGCATCGCCTATTGCGTGCTGCTCACCCGCTTCGGCGGCGGGAATGGCGAGGCGGCGGTTTTCTACAACCCGCTGATCCTCGCCACCGCCTGGTCGATCGCCACCAGCATCGCGCAATTGCGGCGCGGCGTGCTGCCGCCTCCCGTGCTGCTCGGCATGTTCACCGCCGGCCTCGCCATCGGCTTCAAGCAATCGGCGGCGTTCGAAGCCCTGTTCTTCGGCATCGCGACGCTCGCGATCCTGGCACGCGGCGGCATGGGCTGGCGCGCGCTGGCGGTCCGCGCCGCCGCGATGGCCGCGATCGGCGCGCTGCCCCTCGCCGCGATCGGCCTCGCTTATTGGTGGATGGGGCATTTTCCGCAGCTGTGGCAGGCGCTGGTGCTGTCGAACTTCGCCCGCGCCTATGATGCCGGGCGGCTCGCCCGCGCGCTGGCGCTGGCGGGGCTGCTGTGCCTTCCGCTCCTGTTCGCCGTCCTGGGCTATCTGCGCGGCCGCGCCAGCCGGCCCGCCCCGCTCGATTTCCTCGCCTGCTGGGCGGTGGCGGCGATCCTGGCCGTCGCGATCTTCCCGGGCCTCTATCTCCACTATGCCCTGCCCCTGCTGGCTCCCCTGGCGGTGCTGAGCGCGCCCTTCTTCGCCCGGCCCGGCATCGGCGCGCTCGGCTTCGCCGCGCTGATCGTCCTCAACCTGGCGACGTCGGACATGTTCGACCTGCGCGTCCGCGCCCGGGCCCGGCCGGCCGCGGCCGCGCTGGTGGAGCAGGTGCGCCAGGTCACGCCGCATGGCCGGCTGCTCGTCTTCGGCATGCCGAGCTATCTCTATGCCGAGACCGGCAGCGCCCCGCCCAGCGTCCTGGCCTTTCCGGCTCATTTCTACGAAGGCGCGGAAGCGGGCGCGAGCGGCATCGACGAAGTGGCCGAGCTGCGCCGCGTCCTGCGCGCCGGGCCGGAGACCGTCGTCGTGCAGGAACCGCTTCCGGCCGCGCCGCTGAACCAGGCGAACGTCGCCCAGGTTGCCCGCTATGTCCGGCGCTGCGCGGCCGTCCGGCGCATGCCGCTCTACGATCACGAGGGGGAGAAGCTTATGGCGGTCCATAGCGGCTGCGCCCGCGCGGCCCCGGGGTCGGCAGCGGATTAGGCAAATCTCAAGCCTTCGCGGTTAACGCTCGCCCATCGAGGGGACATTGGATTCTGATGAGCGCTTTCGGACGACGCAGCGGATTGGGGGGTGGACCGGCGGGCCGGCCGGCATTCGGTGTCGCACGTCCGATGCAGGGTGGCGGCCCGCTGCCGCGCCCGATCGACCCCGTGCCGCTCGGCGGCGAACAATTCCCGCCGATCAACTCGGTGCCGCTGCCCGGCCAGGGCGCCGGGCCCGACGGGTTCGAGCAGCGCGATCCGAACGGCCCCAGCGTCGCCAGCGCGGAGGCAATGCAGCGCCTCGCCGATCGCCAGGCCGCGGCCGGCGAGCAGGGCAATTCGCGCGTCGAGGGCTTCGAAGCCTCGATCCATCGCATCAAGGAGCAGGTGCTGCCGCGCCTGCTCGAGCGCGTCGATCCCGAAGCGGCCGCCACGCTCAGCAAGGACGAGCTGGCCGAGGAATTCCGCCCGATCATCGGCGAAGTGCTCGCCGAGCTGAAGCTCACGCTCAACCGCCGCGAGCAGTTCGCGCTCGAGAAGGTGCTGGTCGACGAGCTGCTCGGCCTCGGCCCGCTCGAGGAGCTGCTCGCCGATCCGGCCATCTCGGACATCATGGTCAACGGCCCGGAGCAGACCTTTGTCGAGCGCAAGGGCAAGCTCGAGCTCGCCAACATCCAGTTCCGCGACGAGGAGCATCTGTTCCAGATCGCGCAGCGCATCTGCAACTCGGTCGGCCGCCGCGTCGACCAGACCACGCCGCTGGCCGACGCCCGCCTGAAGGACGGCAGCCGCGTCAACGTGATCGTGCCGCCGCTTTCGCTGCGCGGCACCGCCATCTCGATCCGTAAATTCTCGGCCAAGCCGATCACGCTCGACATGATGGCCCAGGGCGGATCGATGAGCCAGAAGATGGCGACCGCGCTCAAGATCGCCGGCGCCAGCCGCTTCAACATCGTCATCTCGGGCGGCACCGGCTCGGGCAAGACGACGATGCTCAACGCCCTGTCGAAGATGATCGACCCGGGCGAGCGCGTGCTGACGATCGAGGACGCAGCCGAACTCCGCCTGCAGCAGCCGCACTGGCTGCCGCTGGAGACCCGCCCGCCCAATCTGGAAGGCCAGGGCGAGGTGACCATCCGCGACCTCGTCAAGAACGCGCTGCGCATGCGCCCGGACCGCATCATCCTGGGCGAAATCCGCGGCAGCGAGTGTTTCGACATGCTCGCCGCGATGAACACCGGCCATGACGGCTCGATGTGCACGCTTCACTCCAACTCTCCGCGCGAGGCGCTCGCCCGTATGGAGAACATGGTGATGATGTCGGACATCAAGGTGCCCAAGGAAGCGATCAGCCGCCAGATCGCCGATTCGGTCGATCTGATCATCCAGGTGAAGCGCCTGCGCGACGGCAGCCGCCGCGTCACCAACGTCACCGAGGTGATCGGCATGGAAGGCCCGGTGATCGTCACCCAGGAACTGTTCAAGTTCGAGTATCTGGACGAGAGCGCCGACGGCAAGATCATCGGCGAATATCGCTCGATGGGCCTGCGCCCCTACACGCTCGACAAGGCCAAGCAATATGGCTTCGACCAGGCGCTGCTCGAGGCGTGCCTCTGATCGCCTGACCGGCTAGACCATGCCGGTGCTCGGCTTCCTCCTGCCTCTCGCGCTCGCTTCGGCTCCTCCCGTTTCCAGCGGCGAGGAAGCGAAGGACGGCATCACCCTCGCGTCCGACAGCGAGGCGCGCTGGATCGCGTTCGACCTGACGCCCGGCAACCAGATCAGCTTCGAGGCGGTGCTGAACGGCCGCCCGGTCCGCGCGGTGCTCGACACCGGGCTCACCAACACCATCGTTACCCGCGACTTCGCTGCCCGGGCGCGCCTTGCCACCGTCCGGCGCCAGAGCGCGCGCGCGATCGGCGGCGCCATCCAGATCGACTGGGCACCGGGCGGCACCCTGGTCGTCGGCGGGCTCACCCGGCGCGGCGGACGGATCGCCATTCCCGACGTCCCCAGCGAGGGCCGCTTTGGCGGCGACCTCGTCATCGGCAGCGACGTGCTGAGCTGCTGCGCGCTCGACATCGACTATCCCACGCGCCGCTTCCGCATCCTTGCAACGGGCCGGCTGCCCTTCACCGGGCAGACCGCGCCGCTCCGGGTGAGGCCCGGCAATAGCGTGCCGCTGAGCGAGATCCAGTTCGGAGGCGTCCGCCTGCGCCCGCTGCTCGTCGATACCGGGGACGGCGCCGCGATCACCCTGAGCCACGCCGCCTGGGCATCGACCGGCCATCGCGGCGCCCGGCTCAGCACCACGCTGGGCTGGGGGCTCGGCGGTCCGACGGTGACCGAGGTGGCCGTGCTGACCGGCTTCAGCCTGGCCGGCGTCGCCTTGCCGGAGACCGAGCTGCGGATCGAGGAGGAAGGCGCCTATTCGGTTGCGGAAGGCGTCGCCGGCCGGATCGGCACCGGGCTCTTGCTGCGCTACCGCGTGCTGCTCGATCCGCGCGCCGGGCGGATGGTGCTCCAACCCGGAGCCATGGCCGCCGCGCCGGTCCTCCGCTCGACCAGCGGGCTGCTGCTCGGCGCCGAGGACACGCATCTGCGCGTGCTCCACGTCATGCGCGGCTCCCCCGCCGCCGAGACGGGCTGGCGCGAAGGCGAGACGATCTGCGCCGCCGATGGCCTGCCCGTCGCCGGGCGTCCGGTCGAATGGAGCGCGGGCGCGCCCGGGCGCACCGTGGCGCTCACTCTGTGCGACGGCAGCGAGCGTCGGCTGACGCTGCGGAAATTCTATTAGGGCAGGCGCCGAGGGCAGCCATTGACGCATCCCGGATATAGTGCATTACTCAAATAATACACTTGGCCGGGGATACGATCATGGGCTGGAGAATCGCGCGCAACCTCGCCGCTTCGATCGCGCTGGCCGGGATCGGGTCCAGCCCCGCCATGGCCGGCCCGGACCGGCCGGCGATTTGTGCGCTGGTGGAGAAAGCGTCTGCCGATGCCCTGCTGAGCGTGCCGTTCCGCATCATCGACGGCCGCATCTATGTCGATGTGCGGGTCAATGGCGGCGGGCCGTACAGCTTCGCCGTAGATACGGGCGCGAGCGGCATGGGCCGCGCCGATGCCAGCCTGGTCGCGAAACTGAAGCTGCCGATCGTCGGCGCCGCCGAGACCTCGGATGCCGTGGCATCGGCACGGGTCGATACCGTCCGCCTGGCGTCGGTCGAGCTCGGCGGTCTGGTCCGCCACGATCTGGAAGTGATGACCCGCGACTATAGCGGCAAGATGGCGCCCGCGGCCGCGTTCGCCGGAATCCTGGGCCGCGCCTTCTTTGCCGACGGGTTGCTGGTGATCGACTATCCGAAGCGAAGGCTCAGCTTCACCCCCCGCGCCGGACTGGTGCCGGGCGCGCCGGGTGTGCTCGGCTATGAACGCGCCTTCCGGGTGCCGGTGACGATCGGCGAGGTCGTGACCCAGGGCAATCTCGATACCGGCGCCAATGTCGCCTTCGTCCTTCCCCGGCCGCTCTTCGATCAGGTCGGCGGCGGCGCGATCGAGGCGGCGGGCGAGGGCAAGCTGACCAACACGACCGTGAAGACCGGCAGCGCGAAGCTCCACGGCCCGTTCCGCATCGGCGCGGCGACGCTTTCCGATGTGACGGTGCGAATCTCCGACAGCTATCCCGAACTCCTGGTGGGGGCCCATGCCCTGCAGCATTTCGCGCTGCTCATCGACCAGCGCTCCTCCAGCGTCGCGCTTTGCCCGGCAACGGATCGCTAGGCCACGCCTCAGCGCATATTCAGTGCCACGCTCGCCAGGATCACCGCGCCCAGCATCGCCATCACCTGGAGGAACTGCCAGGGCACATAGCCGACATCGTCGATCCGCGTGCGCCGCCGCCGGCGATGCTCGCCCAGGGCGCTGACCACCGCAATCGCTGCCGCGCCCGCCGCACCGAACCATAATTGTTGTTGCATCGAACCGAAGAACCCCCAAATGCGCGGACGACATCTAGGGAGGGAATTCGCGTGCGCCAGACCCTGACCGTTCTTGCGGTACTCACTACTGCCGTCGCCGTGGCCAGCGTCGCCACCGGAGCCCCGCGCACGCAGCGCTCGGCCATCGCCGAAGCAGTCGCCTCGCCCAGCCGCACGCCGGCCAATGTCGCGCGCGATCCCTATCGGCATCCGGTCGACACGCTCAACTTCTTCGGCGTGAAGCCGGGCAACACCGTGGTCGAGATCTGGCCCGGCGGCGGCTGGTATACCGAGATCCTCGCGCCGCTCACCCGCGCCAAGGGGCAATATTACGCCGCGATCGGCCCCGACTTCCCGAATGGCGGCAAGGCGGTCGAGGCGCTGAAGGCCAAGGACCCGGCGCTCTACGGCCATGCCAGGCTCGTCGCCTTCCCGGCCGAGGCCGGCCAGCCCAAGGTGGCCGACGGCACCGCCGACATCGTCCTCACCTTCCGCAACGTCCATAACTGGCGGATGGGCTACAAGCGCGGCGACCAGGACTATGCGCCCGAGGCTTTCAAGCAGATGTTCGCGATGCTGAAGAAGGGCGGCACGCTCGGCATCGAGGATCATCGCCTGCCCGAGAGCGCGAGCGACGCGCGCGAGAAGACCAGCGGCTATATCAAGGTCTCGACCGTCCGCCGCCTGGCCGAGCAGGCCGGCTTCGTCTTCGTCGCCGCGTCCGAGGTCAACGCCAATCCGCGCGACACCGCCGACTGGCCCAAGGGCGTATGGACGCTGCCGCCCACCTACACGCTCAAGGATGTCGACCGCGCGAAGTACGCCGCGATCGGCGAGAGCGACCGGATGACGCTAAAGTTCAGGAAACCCTGATTTTTTCGTGCTAAACGGGGCATTAACCGTCTCGTCTTATCACTGACATGTGCCACGCCGAATTCGAACCCTTCTGTCGGTCCTCCGCGAGGAAGTAGACAGCTATGCCGCGACCAGCGAGGAAATCGCCGCGCGTACCAACCTGCTCGCGCTGAACGCCGCGATCGAAGCCGCGCGCTCGGGCGAGGCCGGGCGCGGCTTCTCGGTGGTGGCGCAGGAAGTGAAGGCGCTGGCGCAACAGGCGCGCGGCGCCTCGATCGAGTTCCGCTCCGAAGTGCGCGAGCGCCTCGCCATGGGCGCGGGCATCGCCGACGAGATGGTGAGCGAGATCGAGGGTACCCGCCTGGTCGAGCTCGCCCAGGCGCTGATCCAGAACGTTTCCCGCCACCTCTATGGCCGCAGCATCGATCTGCGCGTGATGGCGTCGGATGCCGAAGTGGTCGCCGCGCTCGAGGATCCGAGCCCCGAGACGATTGCCGCGGCAGACGCCAGGCTGGCGCTGCTCACCGGGATTTCCCCCTATTACGTCAACGCCTTCCTCGCCAATGACGCGGGCAAGGTGATCGCCGCGTCCGATCCGCATGCGCGCGTGCGCGGCGTCGACCTGTCGAGCGCGCCGCAATATCTGAACGCGATCCGCAGCCACCGGCGCGACGAATGGTTCACCGACGAAGTGTGGCTGAACCCCTATTCGGACCATCGCGCGGTGCTCGTCTTCGTCACCGGCGTGCGCCCGCGCGGTCGCGACGGGCGGCCGCTCGGCGCCTTTTATCTCGAGTTCGACTGGGAGGGACACATCCCCGCGATCATCTCCGACCGGTCGCTGTTCGGCGAGCGCGACTGGGGGCGGACCAGCATCTCGATCGTCGACCAGCAGGACCGGATCGTCGCCACGTCCGCCGGGAAGCGACATGGCGAGCATGTCGCGCTGCCGCCAAATGCGGTGCGCGGCGCGGAAGTGCGCGGCGACAACACGATCGCCTTCGCCAGCGCCACCGACTATCACGGCTTTGGCGGGCTGGGCCTGCGCTGCGTCATTGAGCAGAAGATGCCTACGCTGGAGGAAATTCGCGCGGCGCTGGGCGGGCTGCGGGGGCGTTCATAACTCTTCCCGAGCCCCTCCCTTCCAGGGAGGGGAGTCGTGACTATTTACCCAGTTTCTCGATCTTGTCCTGCAGCCGGGCGAGTTCCGCCTTGAGCGCCGCGACATCGTCGCCTTCCGCGGCCGGTGCCGGCGTGCTCGGCGCAGCGCCCGCAGCAGGGCCCTGGCCCGGCTTGAACGCCTGGGTCGCCGCTTCGAAGATCTCCATGTTGCGCTTGGCCATCTCGGCAAAGGGCGAGTTGGCGAAGGCACCTTCCACCGCCGACTTGAACTGCTGCTGGTTGCGGCGGAAGCTCTCCATCGAGGCCTCCAGATAGCCGGGCACCATCGCCTGCATCGAATCGCCGTACAGCGCGATCAGCTGGCGCAGGAAGTTCACCGGCAGCATGGTCTGGCCGCGCTGCTCCTCCTCCATGATGATCTGGGTGAGGACATTATGGGTGATGTCCTCCTCGGTCTTGGCATCGACCACCTTGAAATCGCGCCCCTCGCGCGTCATCGCGGCCAGATGGTCCAGCGTGATGTAGGACGAGGTTTCGGTGTTGTAGAGTCGCCGGTTCGCGTACTTCTTGATGATGACCGGACCGGTGCCAGCAGCGCTCTTCTTCATCTAAGGCCCCCAGGTGAGTGAAACATATCTATCATCGTTTCATTCTGCGGCGCAACACGGACCGCGCCCGCTGCCGCTGTTCCTTTCGCTGTTGCGCAGCGAGACCGCAGCATCGCCCGAGCGGCGGGCCGCCGCGCTCGCCGGACTGAAGGCCTATCAGGAGGCGGAAAGGCCGGCGGAGCGCGCGCCCCGGCCCGCAATCGCCACCGCCGGGCGCGCTGCGCTGCGCGATTATGGCGGCAGCGGTCCGCCCGTCCTCTTCGTGCCGTCGCTGATCAATCCGCCCTTCATCCTCGATCTCGCGCCGGGCAATTCGCTGCTCGAATGGCTGGCGACTCAAGGGCTTCGGCCGCTGCTGGTCGATTGGGGCACGCCCGGGCCGGAGGATCGCGGCCAGGGCATCGACCATCACATCGCCGAACTGCTGCTGCCCCTGCTCGACACGCTGGGCGAGTCGCCGCTGCTCGCCGGCTATTGCCTGGGCGGGACGCTCGCCACGGCCGCGGCGATGCTGCGCCCGGCGCGCGGGCTCGTCACCATCGCCGCCCCCTGGCGCTTCCGGCGCTATGGCGATTTCGCGCGCGCAGCCATTGCGGCGCAATGGGAAGCCGCGCAGCCGTCCTGCGCCCGGCTCGGCCTGGTGCCGATGGAAGTGCTGCAGGCCGGCTTCTGGCAGCTCGATCCGGCCCGGACGATCGCCAAGTTCGAGCGATTCGCCCGGTTGGCGCCGGACAGCGGCCAGGCCCGCGCCTTCGTCGCGCTGGAGGACTGGGCCAATGCCGGCGCGCCGCTCACCTATGCCGCGGGGCAGGAGATGTTCGAGCGCCTCTTCCGCGCCGACCGGCCGGGCGCCGGCCGCTGGTGGGTGCGGGGAACACGCATCCTTCCCGCGCGCCTCGCCTACCCCGCGCTCGAGCTGCTCTCCACCACCGACCGCATCGTTCCCGCCGCCACCGCCGCCGGCCTGGCCGAGCGCCGGAGCCTCGCCCTCGGCCATGTCGGCATGATCGTCGGCGGCCGCGCGCGCGCCATGGTGTGGGAGCCGCTGCGCGACTGGCTTCTTGCCGCAGTGCACACTAGATAACGCGCGACCACAAAAGACCATTCGCAGGAGTCGTTTCCCATGGCCAACCCGACCGACGTCGTCATCACCGCCGCCAAGCGCACCCCCGTGGGCAGCTTCCTCGGCGCCTTCGGCAGCACCCCCGCGCACGAGCTGGGCCGCATCGCGATCGAGGCGGCGCTGGAACAGGCCGGCGTGAAGGGCGAGGAAGTCAGCGAAGTCATCCTGGGCCAGGTGCTCACCGCGGCGCAGGGCCAGAACCCCGCCCGCCAGGCCTCGATGGCCGCGGGCGTGCCCAGGGAAGTGCCCGCCTGGAGCGTGCAGCAGGTCTGCGGCTCGGGCCTGCGCGCCGTGGCGCTCGCCGCCCAGGCGATCCAGACCGGCGATTCGACCATCGTCGTCGCCGGCGGCCAGGAGAGCATGTCGCTCGCCAACCACGCCCAGGCGCTGCGCGCCGGCGCCAAGATGGGCGACGTCGCCCTGGTCGACACGATGATCAAGGACGGCCTGACCGACGTGTTCAACGGCTATCACATGGGCATCACCGCCGAGAACCTGGCCGAGCAATATCAGGTCACGCGCGCCGAGCAGGACGAATTCGCCGTCGCCAGCCAGAACAAGGCCGAGGCCGCTCGCGCCGCCGGCCGCTTCAAGGACGAGATCGCCCCGGTCACGATCAAGGGCCGCAAGGGCGACACGATCGTCGCCGACGACGAATATATCCGCGCCGGCGCCACGCTGGAGAGCGTCGCGGGCCTGCGCCCGGCCTTCAAGAAGGACGGCACCGTCACCGCGGCCAACGCATCGGGCCTCAACGACGGCGCCGCCGCGCTGGTGGTGATGTCGCGCGCCGAGGCCGAGAAGCGCGGCGCGCCGATCCTCGCGACGATCCGCAGCTGGGCCACTGCCGGCGTCGATCCGTCGATCATGGGCATCGGCCCGGTCCCGGCCTCCAGAAAGGCGCTGGAGAAGGCCGGCTGGACGATCGCGGACCTCGACCTGATCGAGGCGAACGAAGCCTTTGCCGCGCAGGCGCTGTCGGTCGGCAAGGAGCTTGGCTGGGATGCGAGCAAGGTGAACGTCAATGGCGGCGCGATCGCGATCGGCCACCCGATCGGCGCGTCGGGCGCCCGGGTACTCACCACCCTGATCTACGAGATGGCGAAGCGTGACGCGAAGAAGGGCCTGGCCACGCTCTGCATCGGCGGCGGCATGGGAATCGCGATGTGCGTCGAGCGCTGAAAAGCACACGACGAATCCGGACAGTCAAGCGACTGGGAAGCAAGCGAATTGGTGTGACAACACACCATTTCGCTTGCTGAATGTTATATGAACGAACCTGAATCTGTAATTTTCATCAATTCATAGTCGCATTTTTGCAACACCTTCGAGTCGTCGCGCGGCGCGTCATTCCTTGTCCCTTGCGTTGCAGCTTTATGTCCGAATGATTGCCAGTTCGAGCATCCCGCTCGAGGGGCAAAAAAAATGAAATTCACGCATTTGCTGAGCGCGACAGCGCTCGCAGGGTCGTTGCTGACTCTTCCATCCGTCGCATTCGCACAGACCAAGCCGGCACCCGCGCCGTCGCCCACCAACATCACGCCGGAAGGCGAGCCGCAGACCGGCGAGACGATCATCGTCACCGGGTCGCGCATCGCCCGGCCCGAATATGAGGGCACGCTTCCCGGCGTCCAGGTGAGTGCGCAGACGATCGACTCGCGCGGCTTCACCAACGCGCTCGAGGCGGTCAACGACATCCCGCTGGTCGGCAACGGCGCCAGCCCCCTCAACGGCAACAATGGCGGACAGACCGCCAGCCTGGGCGCCGCCTTTGTCGACCTGCTCGACCTGGGCACCGCGCGCACGCTGACGCTGGTCAACGGCCGCCGCTTCGTGTCGGGCAACGCCGCGTCGCTGTTCGTCGCCGGCAACGAGACCGGCAGCCAGGTCGACGTGAACGTCATCCCCTCCACGCTGATCCAGCGCATCGACATCCTCACCGTCGGCGGTGCCGCGGCCTATGGCGCCGACGCGGTCGCGGGCGTGGTCAACTATGTCCTGCGCACCGATTATGAGGGCTATCAGGTCCGTGCCGTCTCGGGCATTTCCGAGCGCGGCGACGCGCCGCAATATCAGCTCAGCGCGCTCGCCGGCTGGAACCTGTTCGACGGCCGCGCGAACGTCATGCTCTCGGCCGAATACAGCCGCAACGACGGCCTGCAGGCAATTTCCCGCGACTTCCGCAACGCGCGCCCGGGCAGCTACACCAACCCGTTCAACGGCGGCATCCGCAACCCGAACTTCGCCGGCACCGCGGTGATCGACGTCACCAATCTGAACAATGGCGCGTTCCTGCGCGCATCGGACGACGGCCAGCCCTCCACGCTCTTCGGCATGGGCCTGGTCACGCAGACGCTCAGCTATGCCGGCACCGTGCTGAACGTGAACAGCACCACCTTCTACACGGCCAACACCCCGATCACGCAGACGGTGAATGGCGAACTGCGCACCAGCAACTACATCACCCTGGCGAACGGCGTGGCGCCGGTCGGCTTCGCGATCACCGCGACGACCCCCTCGGGCGCGCGCACCACGATCACGACTCCCAACAACGGCAACTGGACCACGACCGGCCAGATCATCTCCGGCACGCCGGGCGTCGGCCTGAGCTACAATAACGGCACGACGATCGGTAACCTGTCGTCGAACGGCCTCAACGGCCGCACCACCCAGGCGACCAACGTTCCGTTCACCACCTTCGCGCCGACCGCGCTGCCCAGCAACGTCACTTCGGCCCAGGTGCTGGCGGCCTATGGCGTCACCGCGCCCACCGGCTCGACCGCGGCGCAGCAGACGGCGATCGCCGTCAACCTGCTCCAGGCCAACCGCTTCACCGCGCGCGAATTCCTGGCCGCGAACCCGGCCACCAACCTCAACTATTTCATCGGCACCTTCGCGCCGGACGTGCCGCGCATCGCCAACACCGACACCTCGCTGGTGAACGTGAAGGTCAACGGCTCGACCGTGCAGGTGCCGGTGAACCAGGTCCTGCCCTATGTGGCCGTGCCGCTCGAGTTCAACGATGACGGTTCGCTGCACGCCTACACCTTCTCGGGCGCGATCACCGGCAATGCGCCGCTCACCGTCGGCGCCTCGCGCGGCGGCAATGGCGGCTTCACCCGCAGCCTCGAGAACACGGTGCTGCGCACGCAGCAGGACCGCTATGTGTTCAACGCCAATGCCCGCATGGAGCTGTTCGACGGGGTCACCTTCTTCACCGAGAACACCTATGCGAACATCCTGAACCGGTCGCTCGGCAACATCTCGGGCGCGCAGAACTTCCTGACCACGACGCAGGAAAATGCCGCGCTGATGGTCAACTACAACAACCCCTATCTGACGGCGCAGAACCGCGCGGTGCTGACCCAGGTCGGAATCACGCCCTCGGCGACCAACAAGGGCAATTTCCTGATCACGCGCCAGAACCAGGATATCTTCGGCGCCAATCCCTACACCAACCGCCAGGAGACCTATCGCGTCGCCGCGGGCCTCGAATCGAAGTTCGAGCTGCTCGGAAAGTCGTGGAATGCCGAGATTTCGGCGACCTATGGCAATTCGAAGCAGAACACCCGTTCCTGGGGCATCGCCGACGTCGAATATCAGCTCGCGCTCGACGCCGTAGATCAGGGCCAGGCCACCGGCGGCCCGGCGAACGGCAACATCGTCTGCCGCGCGCAGCTCTTCCCGAACGAGTATCTCGGCAAGACCCCGATCGGCACGGCGGAGAACATCACCCGCGTGGCCGGCTCCGACGGGCTGCCCACCGAAGTGCTCGTCACGCCCACGATCACCCAGGCGATGATCAACGCGTGCAAGCCGCTCAATCCGTTCGGCTACAACCAGATGTCCGATGCGTCGAAGGCCTATGTCATGAGCCCGTCGCTGTTCCGCAATTTCTCGGAGCAGACGTTCGTGCAGGCATCGGTCGGCGGCGGCCTGTTCGACCTGCCGGCCGGTACGCTGCAGGTCAACATGAACGGCGAATATCGTCGCGATCACATGAAGTTCTCGACCAACGAACTGAACCGCCTGGGCCGTTCGCGTTCGGCACCGTCGGCGAACACCGACGCGTTCACCGAGACCTATGAGTTCGGCGGCGAAGCGGCGGTTCCGATCACCGGCTCGGATTTCCTCAGCTTCCTCGGCAAGCTGGAGTTCAACCCGGGCTTCCGCATGACCAAGCAGAGCGGCCAGGCGCAGACCTATCGCAACCTGGCGGGCAACGTGATCACCCCGAGCACGCAGGGCAAGTGGAACACCATCTACTCGCTCGGCGGCACCTGGGCGCCGGTGCGCGACATCCTGTTCCGCGGCAACTACACCAAGTCGGTGCGCCAGCCCTCGATCGTCGAGCTGTTCCTCGGCGGCCAGCCGGTGTTCACCACCCCGACCGACTATTGCAGCCCGGCGAACATCGATTCGGGCGCCGTCCCGGGGACTCGCCGCGCCAATTGCGTGAAGGCCGCGATCGCCAATGGCAACGCGACCGACACGGCGTCGGCCACGACGTTCCTCGCGGGATTCTCGCCGGCAGGCGCCGGTCTGCAGGGCACCTATTCGGGTGCGCCGAACCTGCGTCCGGAACGCGGCACCAGCTGGACGATCGGCACGGTGCTCCGGCCGCGCTGGGTCCCGGGGCTCACGCTGTCGGCGGACTTCTTCAACCTCCGCCTCGACGACACGATCGTCCCGGTCGGCCTCGCGACCATCGTGCAGACCTGCTACGACAGCCCGACCTATCCGGATCCGTCGCCGTCGGTGGGCGTGAACACCTGCAAGCAGTTCTCGCGTGACAGCGGCTTCCAGATCCAGAACGGCTACCAGGCCGGCTTCCTGAATCTGGGCGCGATCAAGATCAAGGCAGTCAACTTCTCGGGCGACTACACGCTGAACCTGGGCTCGGACAAGCTCATCCTTCACGGCAACGCCTATTACCTGATCAACTACGACACCTCGTCATCGGGCAATTTCGACGACACCCAGGCGAGCGCGGGCAGCCGTGCGCGTCCGTCGCTGAAGACCCAGTTCTCGATGCGCTACGAGCATGACGGCATCTACGGCCAGGTCACCTGGAACCGTGAATCGCCCACGCGCATCTTCTCGAGCGGCCTGCCGGCGACGAACGAGCAATATCCGTACACGCGCTATCCGACGGTGAACAACATCGACATGGCGCTGGGCATGGATATCGACAAGAGCTTCCGCTTGCAGCTCGCCGTCTCGAATCTGCTCGACCAGACCACGGTCGGCGATCTCGGCTATCGCTTCGCGGACTATTACGACCAGATCGGCCGTCGCTACAAGATCACGGCGACGACCCGCTTCTGATCCGATCCGACCAACTATCGGGGCCGCCTCTAACCAGGCGGCCCTTTTTTATGCCCAGATCCGGTCGTAGCGCCCGCCGAGCCCGGTCAGCAGCTCATATTGCGAGAGGCCGCTCAGTGCCGCCGTCTCGGGCAGGCCATAGGATATCGCCACCCAGTCGCCCTCGCAAAGCCCGGGGAGCGCCGTCACGTCGATCGCGGTCAGGTCCATCGAGACGCGGCCGAGCACCGGCAAGGCAACCGCTCCGGCCATCGCCGAGCCCTTGCCGGAGAAGCAGCGCAGATAGCCGTCGGCATAGCCGAGGTTGAGGATCGCCACTTCGGTATCGGCGGGCGCGGTCCAGGTCGCATTATATCCCACGCTGTCGCCGGCACGGACCCGGCGGCGCTGGAGGATCTGCGCTTCCGGCGTCGCGACCTGGCGGATCGCGTCGTGCCCGGGCCGCTGCCGGCCGCCATAGAGCGCGATGCCCGGCCGGGTGAGATCGAAGGCATAGCCGGCCCCCAGCGCGATTCCCGCCGAATTGGCCAGGCTCATGCGCTTCGCCTGCGTCCGTCCCTTGAGCGCCGCGAAGGCCGCAAGCTGCCGGGCGTTGAGCGGCACATCCTCGTCGGCCGAGACGAGGTGGCTCATCAGCGTCTCGATCGCCAGCCCGTCGAGCAGCCCCGCGCCGATCTCGTCGGCCGAAACGCCCAGCCGGTTCATGCCGGTATCGACCATCACGTCGCAGGGCCGCCCCGTCGGCTTCCAGCGCATCACCTGCTCCGCCGTGCTCAGCACCGGCCGCGCATGGGGCGCGTCGAGCGGATCCTCCGCCCGCGCGCCGTGCAGCACCGAGACCGCGACGCCGAGATCCGCCAGCGCCGCCGCCTCGGCCCAGGTCGCCACGAAGAAGTCGCGGCATCCCGCCTCGGCCAGGCGCGCCGCCACGTCGCGCGCACCAAGGCCATAGCCGTTCGCCTTGATCGCCGCGCCGCAGGCGGCGGTGCCGCTGAGCTTGGCCAGGTGCCGCCAGTTCGAGACGAGCGCGGCACCGTCGAGCCGCAGGCGCAGGGGAGCAGTCATCCCCCAGCGGTTAGGAGCTGCGCCCGGTCCCCGCAATGGCCGTTGCGGGGGATGGGTATGCCCTCAGTGCCTCGCCCGGCGCGGCGGGACCGTCTCCTGCAGGCCCAGCAGCGTCACCACCAGCGCCATCGCCACCACGGCGATGGTGTACCACAGTCCCGCATAGGGATCGCCGGTGCGCGCGACGATATACTGGCTGATGAAGGGCAGGAAGCCGCCGAAATAGCCGGTGCCCAGATGATAGGGGATCGACATGGACGAATAGCGGATCCGGCTCGGGAACATCTCGCTGAGCAGGGCGGCGACCGGGCCATAGGTCGCGCCGGCCAGCGCCATCAGCCCCAATATCGCCAGCACGATCACCGCCATGTTGCCCGCCGACGGCACGATGCGCTCCAGCCGGTAGCCGGCCGCGGCCAGCGCGGCGTCGAGCCCGGCGGGGCTGGCATCCGCCACCGGCACGCCGCCGATCGTCACCACCACCGCCTCGGCCCGGTCGGTCTTGTAGGCGATGCCCTTCTTCGAGAGCTGGTCGAGGATCCGGCCACAGGCGTCAACCTGCTTGGCGGCAAAGGGATCATAGGCGCAGTCGGGTCCCCGCACGACCACCGGGGTGCGCTTCGCCGCCTCCGCCAGCTCGGGATTGGCCGCGCTGCCGATCGCCCAGAACAGCGGGAACAGCAGCACCAGCGTCAGCGCATAGCCGATCACGATCGGCTTCTTGCGCCCGATCCGGTCGGAAAGGTGGCCGAACAGGATGAAGAAGCCGCATCCCGCCAGCGCCGAGCCGCCGCAGATCAGCTGCGCGGTGGTCGGGTCCATCCGCATCGGCCCGGTGAGGAAGGAGAGCACCGAGAACATCGAGGTGTACCAGATCACCGTCAGCCCCGCCGCGATGCCGAACAGCGCGACGAAGAGCCGGGGCAGGTTGCCGGGATAGGTGAAGCTCTCGACGAAGGGGTTGCTCGCCGTCTCGCCGGCGTCCTTGATCGCCTTGAACACCGGGCTCTCGGAGAGCTTCAGGCGCATCCACAAGGACACGGCGAGCAGCAGGATCGAGAAGAGGAAGGGCAGGCGCCAGCCCCATGCCGCCCAGGTCGCGGCGGGCATCGGCGCCTTGAAGGCGAGCACCACCGCCAGGCTCAGAATGAAGCCGCCGACCACGCTCGCCTGGATGAAGCTGGTGTGGAAGCCGGCGCGCCCGCCCGGCGAATGCTCGGCGACATAGATCGCCGCACCGCCATATTCGCCGCCCAGCGCCAGCCCCTGCGCCACGCGCATCAGCAGGATCAGCAGCGGCGCCGCGATGCCGATCGCGGCATAGCTCGGCACCAGGCCGATGCCGGCGGTGGCCAGGCCCATCACGGTGATGGTGACGAGGAACGTGTATTTCCGTCCCATCCTGTCGCCCAGATAGCCGAACAGCACCGCGCCCAGCGGCCGGAAACCGAAGCCGACCGCGAACGCCGCCCAGGCGAGCAGGCTCGCCAGCACGTCGTTGCCCGCGGGGAAGAAAGTGTGCTGCAGGATGCCGGTGGCGGTCAGCGTGCCCCAGATGAAGAAGTCATACCATTCGAAGATGGTGCCCAGCGACGACGCGCCGATCACCAGCCGGATATCCTTGCCCGTCGGCTCCGCCATTGGGTCCCCTCCCATGATTTGCGCGCGAGCTTAGCGGCTCGCAAGGGCGCGGCAAGACGGGTGCCGCCTCATCGCCACACCAGCATCGCCACCGCCGCCGCGCCCATCACCAGCGTCGCCGCCCAGCCGAACCAGAGCAGCGGGCCGTGGATACGGAAGGCGCCCATCACGCCGCGGCGCGTCGCGATCACCATCATCACCGCCATGATCGGCACCGCCGCGAAGCCATTGACCACCGCGCTCCAGAACAGCGCCTGGATCGGCGGGATGCCCGACCAGTCGAGCCCGATGCCGAGCAGGGTCGCCAGCGCGATCACCCCGTAAAAGCCCGGCGCATCCTTCACCTTGTATTCCAGCCCGCAGCGCCAGCCGCGCGCGTCGCCCACGGCAAAGGCCGCCGATCCGGCCAGCACGGGCACTGCGAGCAGCCCGGTGCCGATGATGCCGATCGCGAACAGCGCGAAGGCGAAATTGCCCGCCACCGGCTTCAGCGCCTGGGCGGCGTCGGCGGCGGTGTCGATCCTGGTCACGCCCTGCACGTGCAGCGTCGCGGCCGTCGCCACGATGATCGCCAGCGCGATCAGGTTGGAGAAGGCCATGCCGATGAAAGTGTCGATCCGCATCCGCCGGATCTCGCCGGGCGCCTGCTCCGGCGCTTCCGTCAGCGGCCGGGCTTCGTCATCGTCATCCACTTCCTCCACTTCCTGCGCGGCCTGCCAGAAGAAGAGATAGGGGCTGATCGTGGTGCCGAAGATCGCCACCACCGTGGCGATCGCCTGGGGCCCGTCGATCCGGGGCACCACCAGCCCCGTCGCGGCGGCGGCCCAGTCGACATGCACCACCAGCATCACCGCGACATAGGCGAACAGCGACAAGGTCAGCCATTTCAGCACGTGCGCATAGCGATGATAGGAAATGAAGACCTGTAACGTGAGGCAGAGCAGCGCGAAGAAGATCGTGAACCCATGGTCGCCCCAACCCAGGACCAGCTGCGCCGCGTCGCCCATCGCGGCGATGTCGGCGCCGATGTTGATCGTGTTGGCGACGAACAGGATCGCGACGAGCAGGGTGAGCAGCCAGCCGGGCAGCACCTCGCGCATGTTGCGGGCCAGTCCGCGCCCGGTCACCCGGCCGATATGCGCGCTCACCAGCTGCACCGCCGTCATCAGCGGATAGGTGAGCACCATCGTCCACATCAGCCCATAGCCGAATTGCGCGCCGGCCTGGGAATAGGTGGCGATGCCGCTGGGATCGTCGTCCGCCGCGCCGGTGATCAGGCCCGGGCCCAGCTTCTTCGCGACCGAGCTGTCTTGTTGTCTGCTGGCGGTCATGCGGGCTCCGGCATCGTGGCGAACGCGCGATGCTATCAGATAGCGCGCGATCCCGAACCAACCCAGATCGATGCGCCCGGGCCGCACCGATCCGGACCGAATGCCGATTGCGCAGGCGCGACTTACGCGGGAGCCTCCCGGCGGTTCGCCTCAGGGGACGCGAGCCGCAAAAGGGGAGTGCCTATGTCTGGAGACAATCCGAGCTTTCCGATCAGCACCTGTGCCGCAAGCTGGTTCGACAGCGCGCACGCGCTGCACCTCCGCGTCTATTCGAGCGACGGCTACACGATCAGCGAGCGCTGCAACGACGGCAATGGCTGGACCGCCGGCGCCACCTTTCCCGGCTCGCAGGCCTCGGTGACGGTCTGGCAGGATTCGCAGGGCGAACACATCCGCCTCTATGTGACCAACCAGAACGTCACGACCGAATATTGCAACGACGCGGGCACCCAGGGCTGGACCAAGGGCGCCTATACCCAGCCCTGAACCGTGCCGCGGCCGGGCCTCAGTCCAGGTTCGGCCGCAGCCAGCGTGTCGCCTGCTCCAGGTCGACGCCGCGCCGCCCGGCATAGTCCGCAAGCTGGTCCTGCCCGATCCGTGCCACGCCGAAATATTCGGCCTGGGGATGGCCGAAATAAAAGCCGGAGACCGCCGCGGTGGGCAGCATCGCAAAGCTCTCGGTCAGCGAGATGCCGGTGCGCTTGTGCGCGTCGAGCATCTTGAACAGGATCGGCTTCAGGCTGTGCTCGGGGCAGGCCGGATAGCCCGGCGCCGGGCGGATGCCGCGATAGTCTTCCCTGATCAGCGCTTCGTTGGTCAGCTGCTCGCCCTCGGCATAGCCCCAGAGCGAGGTGCGGACGAACTGGTGCAGCCGCTCGGCAAACGCCTCGGCCAGGCGATCGGCCAGCGCCTTGAGCAGGATGTCGCTATAATCGTCGATCGCATTCTTGAAGCGCGCAAGATGCGGCTCGATGCCGTGGATGCCCACCGCGAAGCCGCCGATCCAGTCGCCCTGCGTATCGATGAAATCGGCCAGGCACATGTTCGCCCGGCCCTCGCGCTTGGCGATCTGCTGGCGCAGCATCGGCAGCGTGACATGCTCCTCGTCGCCGACATGGACGATGATGTCGTCGCCCCCATTGCTCATGTCTCGGCGGCACGGCCACAGCCCGGCGACGCCGCGCGCGGTCAGCCATTTCTCGTCGACGATCCGGTCGAGCATCTTCTGCGCGTCGGCGAACAGGCTGGTCGCGCTCTCGCCGACCACCTTGTCCTCCAGGATCGCCGGATAATTGCCGGCCAGCTCCCAGGCGCGGAAGAAGGGCGTCCAGTCGATATAGCCGCGCAGGTCCTTCAGGTCCCAGTCGGGGAAGTCGTGCACGCCCGGCATGCGCGGCTTGCCCGGCTTGAGGCGCATGTCCGCCTCGAACGCATTGTCGCGGGCCTTGGCGAGCGGCAGCAGCTCGCTCTGCCCGCGCCCGGCCCGCGCCTGGCGGACCTGCTCATATTCGGCCGCGACCTTGGCGACATAGTCGTCGCGCTGGGTATCCGAGACGAGCGCGGTCGCCACGCCCACCGCGCGGCTGGCGTCCAGCACGTGCACCACCGGGCCGGTATAGGCCGGCTCGATGCGCAGCGCCGTGTGGACACGGCTGGTGGTCGCGCCGCCGATCAGCAGCGGCATCGTCATCTGCGCGCGCTGCATCTCCTCGGCGACGGTGACCATCTCGTCGAGCGACGGCGTGATCAGGCCGGACAGGCCGATCATGTCCGCGTCATTCTCGTTGGCGGCCTCGAGGATCTTGGACCAGGGCACCATCACGCCGAGATCGACCACGTCGAAGCCGTTGCACTGCAGCACCACGCCGACGATGTTCTTGCCGATATCGTGGACGTCGCCCTTCACGGTGGCCATCACCACCTTGCCCTTGCCCTTGGCGCCGGGCTCCTTCGCCGCCTCGATGAAGGGCAGCAGATGCGCCACCGCCTTCTTCATCACGCGCGCGGACTTCACCACCTGCGGCAGGAACATCTTGCCCGAGCCGAACAGGTCGCCGACCACGTTCATCCCGTCCATCAACGGCCCTTCGATCACTTCGATCGGCCGGGCGAAGGCGAGGCGGCACTCCTCGGTATCCTCGACGACATACATGTCGATGCCCTTGACCAGCGCATGCTCGAGCCGCTTCTTCACGTCCCAGCCGCGCCACTCCGCCGCCTGCTTCTCGGCGACCGCATCGGTGCCCTTGAACTTCTCGGCGAGCGCGACGAGCCGGTCGCCGGCCTCGGGATCCTTGTTGAGGATCACGTCCTCGCAGGCCTGGCGCAACTCCGGCTCGATCTGGTCATAGACGTCGAGCTGGCCGGCATTGACGATCGCCATGTCCATGCCCGCCGGGATGGCATAATAGAGGAACACCGAGTGCATCGCCTTGCGCACCGGCTCGTTGCCGCGGAACGAGAAGCTCAGGTTCGAGAGGCCCCCCGAGATGTGGCAATGCGGGCAGCGCTGCTTGATCTCGCGCGTCGCCTCGATGAAGTCGACGCCGTAATTGTTGTGCTCCTCGATGCCCGTCGCCACCGCGAAGACGTTGGGATCGAAGATGATGTCCTCCGGCGGGAAGCCGATGCCGACCAGCAGCTTGTAGGCGCGCTCGCAGATCTCGATCTTGCGCGCCTGGGTGTCGGCCTGGCCGGTCTCGTCGAACGCCATGACGACCACGGCGGCGCCGTACGCCATGCACTTGCGCGCATGCTCGAGGAACTGGTCGACGCCTTCCTTCATGCTGATCGAGTTGACGATCGGCTTGCCCGAGACGCATTTCAGCCCCGCCTCGATCACGTCCCATTTGGACGAGTCGATCATCACCGGCACGCGCGCGATATCGGGCTCGGCGGCGATGAGCTTGAGGAAGGTGGTCATCGCCTCATGCGCGTCGAGCAGGCCCTCGTCCATGTTGACGTCGATCACCTGCGCGCCGTTCTCGACCTGCTGGCGCGCGACCTCCACGGCCCTGGCATAGTCGCCGGCCATGATGAGCTTCTTGAACGCCGCCGAGCCGGTGACGTTGGTGCGCTCGCCGACATTGACGAAGCTGGTGGAGGAGGAAGTGTTGGTCATTGCTCTTTTCTGTTCAAAGGTTCAGCCCGCAAGCGGGCGCGCCAGCACCACGTCGTCGAAAAGCTGCCCGCCCACGTCGAAGCGGCGCTCGCCCATCGGCACGAAACCCTGCTTGCGGTAGAAGCCGAGCGCGCGGGCATTGTGCGCATAGACGCCGAGCAGCAGCCGCGCATGCCCGGCCGCGCCGGCCACCGCCGCCGCCATCAGCGCCGCGCCCGCGCCCGAACCGTGGAACCGGGAAAGCAGGTAGATGCGCTTCAACTCGATATCGCCCGGCCCGGCGCCGGGCAGGTCGGGCGTGGCGAGCTGCGCGAAGCCGACCGGCGCGCCGCCCGGCGCCGCCTCCAGGATCCAGGCCCGGCTGCCCTTCGCGAAATAGTCGGCGAAGCGCTCGGCCGCATAGGCATTGGCGCAATGCGCGACGATCGCATCGCCGGGCAGCACGCCCGCGAAAGTCTCGAGGAACGTGGCGCCCGCCACCAGCGACAGCGCGGCGACGTCGCCCGTGCCGGCCTCGCGGACCTGCCATGCCTGCGCCCCGGCCATGCTCATGCCCCCATGGTGAAGGGCTCGAGCCCGGCCAGCCGCGTCCGCACCTCCGGCGTCGGGAGCGGCCGGGCGGGCAGGCCCGCCACGGCCTTCGCGATCGCGCCGATATGCGCGGGCGTCGATCCGCAGCAGCCGCCCAGGATGTTCACCTGCCCCGCATCCGCCCATTCCTTGACCAGCCCCGCCGTCGTCTCGGGCAGTTCGTCATAGGCGCCCAGCTCGTTGGGCAGGCCGGCGTTCGGATAGACCATGATCAGCGTGTCGCAGAGCGCCGACAGCGTCTTGACGTGCGGGCGCAGCTGCTCGGCGCCGAACGAGCAGTTGAGCCCGATCGTCACCGGCCGCGCATGGCGCACCGCGTGCCAGAAGGCCTCCACCGTATGGCCGGAAAGGTTGCGTCCGCTCAGGTCGGTCAGCGTCATCGACAGCATGATCGGCAAGTCGCGGCCCAGCGCCTCCCCCGCCTCGATCGCCGCCATGATTCCGGCCTTGGCGTTGAGCGTGTCGAACACCGTCTCGATCAGCACGAAGTCGATCCCGCCTTCGACCAGCGCGTCGATCTGCTCGCGATACACGTCCTTCAGATAGTCGAAGTCGATCTCGCGATAGCCGGGATCGTTGACGTCGGGGCTCAGCGACAGCGTCTTGTTGGTCGGCCCCAGCGCGCCCGCCACGAAGCGCGGGCGGCCGTCCCTGGCCTCGAACTCGTCGGCGATCGAGCGGGCCAGCCGGGCGCTCTCCACATTGATCTCGCGCACCAGATGCTCGGCGCCGTAATCGGCCTGGCTGATGCGGTTGGCCGAGAAGGTGTTGGTCTCCGCAATGTCCGCCCCCGCCTCGAAATAGGCGCGGTGAATCGATGCCGGCACCTCGGGCATGGTCAGCGCGAGGATGTCGTTATTGCCCTTCTGGTCGTGGCCCAGCCCCAGATCGCCGGCATAGGCGGCCTCGTCGAGCTTCCAGTTCTGGATCTCGGTGCCGAACGCCCCGTCGGTGATCAGGATGCGCCTGGCGGCTTCGGCCAGCAGTTTCTCGCGTGCAGTCATTTCAGCTTCCTTTCCCTCCGCNATTGCTCCCCTTCCGCTTGCGGGAGGGGCCGGGGGAGGGCCTGTAGTCTTCGGCGGGAGGGACAGCCCCTCCCCTAGCCCCTCCCGCAAGCGGAAGGGGAACAAGGAAATCTACGCCGCCACCTTCGGCCGCACGCCCAGCAGGTGGCAGATCGCGTAGCTCAGCTCGGCCCGGTTGAGCGTGTAGAAGTGGAACTGGCGCACCCCGCCGGCATAGAGCTTGCGGCACAGCTCCGCCGCCAGCGTCGCCNCCACCAGCTGGCGGGCGGCGGGATGATCGTCCAGCCCCTCGAACAGCCGCTCCATCCAGCCCGGCACCTGGGTGCCGCACATGCCCGACATGCGCACCACGCTGGCGAAGCTCATCACCGGCATGATGCCCGGCACGATCTCCGCGTCGATCCCCGCCTTGGCCGCATCGTCGCGGAAGCGCAGGAAGGTCTCGGGCTCGAAGAAGAACTGGGTGATCGCCCGGGTCGCGCCCGCGTCGATCTTGCGCTTCAGATTGTCGAGGTCCGCCACCTGGGTCGGCGAATCCGGATGGCATTCGGGATAGGCCGCAACCGAGATCTCGAAGGGGTGCAGCCGGCGCAGCCCTGCCACCAGGTCCGCGGCATTCTCATAGCCGCCGGGATGGGTGCTGTACTTCTCGCCCGCCCGGGGCGGATCGCCGCGCAGCGCCACGATGTGGCGCACGCCGGCCGCCCAATAGTCGCGCGCGACCTGGTCGATCTCCTCCCGGGTCGCCTCGACGCAAGTAAGGTGCGCCGCCGCCGGGATCGCCGTCTCGCGCGCGATCCGCGCCACCGTGTTATGGGTGCGCTCGCGCGTCGTGCCGCCGGCGCCATAGGTGACCGAGACGAAGCGCGGGTCGAGCGGCTTCAGCGTCTCGATCGATTCCCACAGCGTCTCCTCCATCTTCTCCGTCTTTGGCGGGAAGAATTCGAAGCTCACATCGATATCGCCCGCCACGTCCGCGAACAGCGGCGCCGCCAGCGGGTCCAGAATAGTCATGCGGCCCTCACCTTTTCATTCACCTGGCCGGTCTTGCGACCCAGCCACAATTTCACCGTCAGCTCGCCGCCCTCCAGCGTTTCCACCTTCACCGGCGCGAGCCCATGCGCCTCGAACCAGCCGAGCACCTGCTCGTCGGAGAAGCCCAGCCGCGTATGCGCGTCCTTCTGCCGCAGCTCCTCGCGCTCGTGCGGGGCGAAATCGGCGATGAGCAGCCGCCCGCCCGGCGCCAGTACCCGCGCCGCCTCGCCGATCGCGGCGCCCGGCTGCTGCGCAAAGTGGAGGACATGGTGCAGGATCGCGAGGTCCGCCCCGCCGTCCTGCAACGGCAGCGCATAAAGGTCCGCCTGCCGCAGCTCGGCATTGGCCAGCCCCTGCTCGGAAAGCTTGGCGCGCGCAAGACGCAGCATCTCGCTCGACCGGTCGATCCCCAGCGCGCGCTCGGCCCGCGGCGCGAACAGCTCGAGCATGCGCCCGGTGCCGGTGCCGATATCGACAAGATAGCCGACCGCCGCATCCCCCAGCGCCGCGGCCATCGCCGCCTCGACTTCGCTCTCGGCGACGTGGAGCGAGCGGATCGCGTCCCATTCGCCGGCATTGTTCTCGAACCAGTCCGCCGCCGCGCTCGCCCGGTCCGCCCGCACCGCGGCGAGCCGCGCCTCGTCGGCGACCATCCAGTGATCGACTTCGTTCCAGGCATCGAGCGCGGCGAGCATCGGCTGCACCCTGGCCGGGGCGCCCAGGCCGACGAATACCCAGCTGCCCTCCTTGCGCCGCTCGAGCAGCCCGGCGTCGCACAATATCTTCACATGGCGCGAGACGCGCGGCTGGCTCTGCCCCAGCACCTGCGCCAGCTCGCCCACGCTCAGCTCCATCGAGCGGACCAGCGCGAGGATGCGCAGCCGCGTCGAATCGGCAAGGGCACGGAAGATGGCGAGGGCGTTCTGCACGGCGGTTATAGATATAAAGATATCTTTATATGCGGTCAACGCACCGCATGCGCCTTGCGCGCGAGTCACTCCCTCGGTTAGCCCTTGCCCGAACATTCCGGCAAAGGGGACGCATCCATGCGCAAGGCGCTCATCCTCCCGCTCGCGGCCGTCGCGCTGCTCGGGCTTTCGGCCTGCGGCAACAAGGCGAAGAACGAAGCGGCCGAGGCCAATGAAGCGGTCGCGGGCGACAGCAACACCATGGGCGAGGCGGTGGGCGACGTGAACGCCGCCGAGAATGCGGCGTTCGGCGCCGCCGAGAGCAATTACGACCAGGCCGTGCCGGTCGGCAATGCCGCCGGCGAAGGTTCGGGCGACGAGATCACCGACTGATCCATGCGGCTCGCCCCTCTCCTCCTCCTGCTCGCCCTCGCCGCCTGCGGCCGCGGCGGATCCGATGACGCACAGGGTGGTTTGAGCACAGGCGAGTCCCGCCAGCTCGACGCAGCGGCGGCCGCGATCGACGTGAATGCCAGCCAGTCCAACGGAGCGGCGGAATGATCAGGCGGGAACTGGGCACGAGCGGCATCGAGACACCGCCACTGATACTGGGCGGCAACGTCTTCGGCTGGACCGCCGACCGGGCGACCAGCTTCGCGGTGCTCGATCGCTTCGCCGAAGCCGGCGGCGCGCTGATCGACACCGCCGATGTCTATTCGGCCTGGGTCCCCGGGCATCGCGGCGGCGAATCCGAGGCGATCATCGGCGAATGGCTCCGCACCTCGGGCAAGCACGGCAAGGTGAAGATCGCCACCAAGGTCGGCATGCTCGACGGCGAGGGCGGCTCGAAGCTGGCGCCCGCGCGCATCGCCGCCGCCTGTGACGCGTCGCTGAAGCGCCTCGGCGTCGAGACGATCGACCTGTATTTCGCGCACCAGGACGACGAGGCGGTGCCGCAGGAAGAAGTGCTCGCCGCTTTCGACAGGCTGATCCGGGCCGGCAAGGTCCGGGCGATCGGCGCGTCGAACTTCCATGCCGCCCGCCTCAAGTCCGCGCTCGACATCGCCACGCGCGACGGCCTGCCGCATTACCGGGCGCTGCAGAACGAGTATAACCTGGTCAGCCGCCACAAGTTCGAAGGCGAGCTGCAGGATCTGTGCGTCGAATATAATATCGGCTGCGTGCCCTATTACGGGCTCGCCTCGGGCTATCTCACCGGCAAGTACCGCTCCGAGGCGGATCTCGGGAAGAGCGTGCGCGGCGGCCGGATGACGGCGTTCATGCAGGGCAAGGGCCCCGCCGTCCTCGCCGCCATGGATGAAGTCGCGGCCGAGACCGGCGCCACTCTCGCCCGGATCGCCCTGGCCTGGGTCGCGGCGCAGCCGGGCGTGACGGCGCCGATCGCCAGCGCGACTTCGCTCGCCCAGGTCGAGGAGCTGGCGGGCAGCTGGGACGTGGCGCTCAGCCGCGCGCAGCTGGACCGGCTGACGGCGGCCGGGGCCTAGCCGGCCGGGCGCTCGGCCAGCCCGGCGATCCATCGGGCATCGTCCGAGGCCAGGCGGCTGCCCATGGCGCACAATATCAGCGTGTTGCGCGCCACCGGCCCGCAGGGCGCGAAGCCGAAGGCGCGGGCGGCATCCTCGGGCGCGATGGTGAAGCCGCGACCGGCGCGCACGCTGAGCAGCGCTTCCTCCAGCTCGTTGCAGTGATCGCGGACCATCAGGCCGGCCGGCTGCGCCGCCAGCACCTGGTCGAACCAGTGCCCGAACACATATTCATATTCGTCATAGGCGATGCACGGCGCCTGGGATAGGCATTCGCGCGTCGGCTGGCCGTCCGGCGCCCCGATCAGCCATAGCGTTTCCTCCGCCACCGCGACGCTTGCGATCGGCGCGGCCACCACGCCGCGATAGGTGATCCCCAGGTCGATCAGGCCGGCGCCGAGCCAGTCGAGGATCTGGTCGTGCGAGCCCGTGCGGAAGACGATGCGCCGGGCCGGCTCGGCGTCGCGGAACAGCCTGGGAGCCAGGCGATAGCGGCCGAAGCCGGTGACGCAGCCGATACGCAGCGGCACGGCCGCCGGGGCCTCGCTGCGGACCTGCTCGGCGGCATGCGCGACCTCGGCGAGCGCCCGGTCGATCGCTTCGTACAGGGCGCGCCCCTCGGGTGTCAGCCGCAGCCGGCGCCCGACCCGTTCGGCAAGCGCCACGCCCGCGTCGCGCTCGAACCGCCGGAAATCGGCATGGATCGACGGCGGCGACCTGCCCTCGATCCGCGCCGCCGCGTTGATCCCGCCCGCGCGGGCGACGGCATGGAAGGCAGCGGCACGGCGCAAGTCGATCTTCATTCCGTTTTTCCGAACGGTGATGGCCAGCCTTACGAATATCGGAACAATCGGAGAAGCGCTATGCCGGCGGGCAAGGGAGAGTGCGCGATGTTGACGATGATTGCGGCGTTCGCGGCCATGCTCGCATCGGGCTTCGCGACACCGGATGCGGCGGTCCGCGCCTATGGCGCCGCAGTCGCGGCGAACGATCCGGCGCAACTGGCGGCCGCGTTCCAGCCGAGCGCGATCATGTACTGCGCCGACGGCGCCGCGATCCGGGCGACGAGCCAGGGCGAATGGAAGCAGCGCATGCGCACCGCCGGGGCGCCCGCCGGCCCGATCGCCACCAGCATCGCCTGGATCGACAGCGGCGCCACCACGGCGGTGGCGCGCGCGGTCGCGGTGCGCGGCCAGACGGAATATGTCGACTATCTGCTGCTCGCCCGGCTGGCCGGGGGCTGGCGGATCGTCGGCAAGGCCTGCGAGGCGGGCGCCCGCCCGGATGCCGCCGC
>OAOK01000068.1_pt1 | contig 36851 bp, 34 predicted proteins | sample 1641101 | NCBI WGS metagenome assembly OAOK01 (sample SAMEA104232307, study PRJEB22302) | sediment metagenome | biome: forest; feature: aquifer; material: sediment | place: USA | collected 2011-08-07 | depth 0.01 m
GCCACCGAAACGCCGCGGGCGGACGAGCCGGCGGCGGCCCGGCCCGCGCCCCGTGCGGGGCGGGCGGCGCTCTATGGGCTCGGCAACTATGCCAAGGTCCATGTCGTCCCCAGCATCCAGCGCCATCTGGGGCTGGACAGGATTGCCGAAATCGACCCGCTGCAGCTGCCGCGCATCCGCAGCGCGGAGATCGAATGGTCGACCGCGCCGGAACCGGCGGCGGACGATCGGTTCGACGCCTATTTCATCGCGGGCTATCACCATTCGCATGCGCCGATCGCGGTGCACGCGATCGCGCATGGCGGCGCCGCCGTGGTCGAGAAGCCGATCGCGATGGATCAGGCGCAGCTCGATGCGGTGCTCGCGGCGATGCAGGCCAATCCCCAGGGCCGGTTGTTCGCCGGCTATCACAAGCGCTACTCGAAGCTCACTCGTCTTGCGCGGCAGGACCTAGCCGCCGCGCCGGGCGACGCGATCGACTATCACTGCATCGTCTACGAAGTGCCGCTGCCGCCGCTCCATTGGTATCGCTGGCCGAATTCGCACACGCGGATCCTGTCCAACGGGTGCCACTGGATCGATCATTTCCTGTTCCTCAACGACTATTGCCCGCCGCGCGCGATCAATGTCTTCGCGTCGCGGGACGGCACGATGAACTGCTCGATGGAACTGGAGAACGGCGCCATCTTCTCGATGGCGCTCACCGAGCGGGGCAGCGAGCGCCTTGGCGTGCGCGATCATATCGAGCTGCGGCACGGGCGCACGACCGTGCGCATCACCGACGGCACGCGCTACGCCTCGGAGAATTCCGAGCGGGTGCTGCGCACGCTGCGCGTGAACAAGGTCGAGAGCTATCACAGCATGTATGCGACGATCGCGGACGCGGTGGCGAAGGGGCTGCCCGGCGATTCCCTGGCGAGCATCGCCGTGGGTGCGCAGGCGGTGATCGATATGGAGCGGGCCGCGGTCGATCGATACCCGGCCCTGCGGGCGAGCGCCGTCCTGGCGCCGCCGTCTGCCAATGCAATGGAAAGCGGGCAATGAAACAGATTCTGCAATCGCTGAAGACCGGTGAAACCGAAGTCGTTGACGTGCCGATGCCGGGCGTCGGACGCGGGCGCCTGCTGATCGATACCTCGGTCACGCTGGTCTCGGCGGGCACCGAGCGCATGCTGGTGGAGTTCGGCAAGGGCAACTGGCTGTCCAAGGCGCGCCAGCAGCCCGACAAGGTCAAGATGGTGCTGCAGAAGGTCCGGTCCGACGGGCTGGCCGCCACGCTGGAGGCGGTGCGCAGCAAGCTCGATCAGCCCATCACCCTCGGCTATTGCAATGTCGGCACGGTGCTGAAGTACGGCGCCGACGTGCGCGGCTTCGCGGTGGGGGACCGGGTGGTCAGCAATGGCCAGCATGCCGAGATGGTCTCCGTGCCGGCCAATCTCACCGTGCGGATCCCCGATGCGGTCAGCGACGAGCAGGCGGTGTTCACCGTGCTCGGCGCGATCGGCCTGCAGGGCATCCGCCTCGTTCAGCCGACGCTCGGCGAATGCGTCGTCGTCACCGGGCTCGGCCTGATCGGGCTGCTCACCGTCCAGATGCTGGTGGCACAGGGTTGCCGGGTGCTGGGCATCGACACCAATCCGGAACGCCTGGCGCTCGCGCGCCAGTTCGGCGCGGAAACGGTGCACGCGGCGGAGGACGTGCTCTCCGCCGCCTCTGCCTTCTCGCGCGGGCGGGGCGTGGACGCGGTGCTGCTCACCGCGGCGACGAAGAGCAGCGACCCGGTCTCGCAGGCGGCGCAGATGTGCCGCAAGCGCGGGCGGATCGTGCTGGTCGGCGTGACCGGCCTCAATCTCTCGCGCGCCGATTTCTACGAGAAGGAGCTGAGCTTCCAGGTCAGCTGCTCCTATGGTCCGGGCCGCTATGATCCGGCCTATGAGGAGCAGGGCCAGGATTATCCGATCGGCTTCGTGCGCTGGACCGAGCAGCGCAATTTCGAGGCGGTCCTCGACCTGATGGCCGCAGGCAAGATCGACGTAGCGCCGCTGATCACCCATCGCTTCGCCATCGACGATGCCGGGGACGCCTATTCGCTGCTGGCCTCGAGCGAGCCCTCGCTCGGCATCCTGCTCGACTATCCCGAGCCGGCGGAGCCGGGCGCGGGCACGGCGCGCACGCTCCAGCTTTCCCAGGCGCAGCCCGGCGGCCGGGGCAGCCTCACGGTGCTCGGCGCGGGCAATTATGCCAGCCGCACCCTGATCCCCGCCTTCATCAAGGCGGGGGCCATTCCGCACGCCCTGGCGAGCGCCAACGGCTCGAGCGCGGCTTTCTTCGCCCGCAAGTTCGGCTTCGCGCTGGCGAGCAGCGACACCGCGGCGATGATCGCCGATCCGCAGAGCGACACCGTAGTGATCGGTACGCGGCACGACAGCCATGCGCGGCTGACGCTCGATGCGTTGCGCGCGGGCAAGCATGTGTTCTGCGAGAAGCCCCTGTGCCTCACGCTCGACGAGCTCGCCGAGATCGAGGAAGAGGCCGGGCAGCGGCCCGGCCAGCTCGTCATGGTCGGCTATAATCGCCGCTTCGCGCCGCAGGTGGTGCGGATGAAGGCGCTGCTCGACGGCGTGCGCGAGCCCAAGGCGTTCGTCATGACGGTGAACGCGGGCGCGATTCCGGCGGAGCACTGGACACAGGATCCGCTGGTCGGCGGCGGCCGTATCATCGGCGAGGCCTGCCATTTCATCGACCTGATCCGCCACCTTGCGGGTTCGGAGATCGTCGAGATCCACGCCACCTCGTTCGGGATGAACCCCGCCGTGACGATCCGGGACGACAAGGTCGCGATCACCCTGCGCCTGGCGGATGGCTCGATCGGCACGATCCACTATCTCGCCAACGGCAATCCCGGCTTTCCCAAGGAGCGGCTGGAGGTGTTCGCCGCCAAGCGGATCCTGCAGCTGGACAATTTCCGCAAGCTGCGTGGCTGGGGCTGGAGCGGGTTCCGCAAGATGAACCTGCGCCGGCAGGACAAGGGCGCGGAAGCCTGCGTGGCTGCGTTCGTCGAGGCGGTGCGGGACGGAAAGGGAAGCCCGATCGCCTTTGCCGAGATCGTCGAGACCACGCGCTACGCCATCCTGGCCGCGGAGATGGCGCGATGAGCGGCAGGGCCGGCGGGGTCGGCCGGGCTTTCCCCTTGAGCCGAGTCGGTAATGGGGACGCGCCGTTCCGGAAGCCGCTGGACATGCCGGCGGCGAGCTAGGCCAGCGCATGTTCGACACGCCATTGCGATACTGGCGCACGATCCGCCATCTCAAGCTGCGCCAGCTGGCCTGGCGTGTCCGGCTGCGGCTGACCTCGGCGCGCATCGATGCGGCCCAGCCGGCGCCGCCCCTGCGGAAACCGGCAGGGGCCTGGCAGCCGGGGCCGGCGCGCGCCGCCTCGCTGATCGGGCCCGCTACCTTCCGCTTCCTCAACCATGTGCACGCGCTGCCGCCCGCAGGAGGCTGGGACGATCCGGCGCTGGACAAGCTGTGGCGCTACAATCTCCATTATTTCGATGATCTGGCGGGATTGCGCCCCGAGCTGATCACGCGCTGGATCGCGGAGAACCCGATCGGCCAGGGCACCGGCTGGGAGCCCTATCCCTTGTCGCTGCGCCTGGTGAACTGGAGCAAATGGCTCGCCGCCGGGAATGCGCCGCCGGCCGGCATGCTCGAGACCATGGCCCATCAGGCTCGCTGGCTGGAGCAGCGCCTCGAATGGCACCTGCTGGGCAATCACCTGTTCGCCAACGCCAAGGCGCTGGCATTTGCCGGCACGCTGTTCGACGGGCCGGAGGCGGAACGCTGGCGCGCCACTGCCCAGGCCATCATCCGCGATGAGTTGCCGGAGCAGATCCTGCCCGATGGCGGCAATTTCGAACGCAGCCCGATGTACCATGCGATCTTCCTCGAGGACGTGCTGGACCTGGTAAATCTGGCGGGCCGGGCGCCGGGGCTGGTCTCCGCGGAGGATCTGGCGGTCTATCGCGAGGCCGCCGGCCGGATGATCCCGTGGTTGCGCGGCATGACTCATCCCGATGGCGGGATCGCGCTGTTCAACGATGCCGCGCTCGGCATCGCGCCGAGCCTGGTAGAGCTGGAGGGCTATGCCGCGCGGCTCGGCATCCTGGCCGAAGCCGGGGAGGACGGCGACCCGCTCTCGGCGATCACCTGGCTCGACAGCGGCTATGTCCGCCTCGGGGACGGCCGGGAAGCCGTTGCCCTGCTCGACGTCGCGCCGGTGGGCCCGGACTATCTGCCCGGCCATGCGCATGCCGACACGCTGTCCTTCGAGCTTTCGGTCGGCGGAAGCCGCTTCATCGTCAATGGCGGTACCTCGCGCTATGGCCTGGGGCCGGAGCGCGAGCGGGAGCGAAGCACTGCGGCACATTCGACCGTCGAGGTGGGCGGCCAGAATTCCTCGGAAGTCTGGGCCGGATTCCGGGTCGCGCGCCGCGCCATGCCGTTCGATCTGGAGATGGAGACGCGTGCGGATGCGGTGTCGGTGGCATGCAGCCATGATGGCTATGCGCGCCTGCCCGGGCGGCCGATCCATCGCCGGCGCTGGGACTTTTCCCATGGGCGCCTGACGGTCGTCGACAAGGTGGCGCCCGGCGCGCAGGATGCGGTTGCGCGGTTCATCCTCCATCCCGGGATCGCCGTGTCGCCGGCCGGGGAGGGGGGCTTTGCGTGCCGTGCGCCGGACGGCACCATGGTGCGCATCATCGCCCGGCGCGGCGAGGCGCGGCTCGAACAGGCTGCCTATGCGCCCGAATTCGGCCGGAGCATGCCGACGCAAGCCATTGCCGTGCATCTGTCGGAAGGCGGCAGCGACGTGGAAATCCAGTGGGGGACCTCGACTGATGTCGGAGAATAGAGACCAGGCGCGGCCGATGAAGGTCATGCTGACCTTCGGCACGCGGCCCGAAGCGATCAAGATGGCGCCGCTCTATCATGCGCTCCGTCAGGCGCCGGAGCGGTTCGAGACCTGCGTCTGCGTCACCGCGCAGCATCGCCAGATGCTCGACCAGGTCCTGTCGGTGTTCGATATCGTGCCGGACATCGATCTCGACGTGATGAAGCCGAACCAGGATCTGTTCGACGTAACCTCCTCGGTGCTGCTCGGGATGCGCGACGTGCTCGCCGAGCACCGGCCGGACGCGCTGCTGGTGCATGGCGACACGACGACCACCCTCGCTTCGGCGATGGCGGGCTTCTATCGCAATATCCCGGTCGGCCATGTCGAGGCGGGGCTGCGCACGCACGACATCCACTCGCCCTTTCCCGAGGAATTCAACCGCCAGATCGCCGGCAAGCTGGCGCGCTGGCACTTCGCGCCCACCGGGCGGAGCCGCGACAACCTGCTCGCCGAGGGCGTGGCGCCGGCCAATGTCCATGTCACCGGCAACACCGTCATCGACGCGCTGCACTGGGTGCTGGCCCGCATCGATTCCGATGCCGAGCGGCTGGGGCGGATCCAGCGCGAGCTGGACGGCCTGCTGCCCTTCGACTGGCGTAGCCGGCGGTTCGTGGTCATCACCGGCCACCGCCGCGAGAATTTCGGCGATGGCTTCCTCCAGATCTGCGAGGGGCTGAAGGTGCTGGCGGCGCGCTATCCGGACGTCCATTTCGTCTATCCGGTGCACCTCAACCCCAATGTGCAGCAGCCGGTCAACGCGATCCTCTCCGGCCTGGACAATTTCCACCTCGTGCCGCCGCTCACCTATGAACCGTTCGTCTATCTGCTGAAGCATTCGCACATCCTGCTGACCGACAGCGGCGGCATTCAGGAAGAGGGGCCGAGCCTCGGCAAGCCCGTGCTGGTGATGCGCGACGTGACCGAGCGGCCGGAAGCGATCGCGGCGGGCACGGTCCGTCTCGTCGGCGCCAATCGCGAGCGGATCATCGCCAATGTGAGCGAGCTCCTTGACAATGAAGCGAGCTATGTGGCGATGGCGCGCGCGCATAATCCATATGGGGACGGCCAAGCCTGCGCGCGAATTCTGGCCGCGTTGGGAGCAGTCAATGGCTGATGTTACGGTTTGCGTGGTGGGCCTCGGTTATATCGGCCTGCCCACCGCGGCGCTGTTGGCGAGCCGTGGGTATCAGGTGCACGGCGTCGATATCCGCCCGGACGTGGTGGCGACCGTCAATCGCGGCGAGGTCCATATCGTCGAGCCGGACCTCGATGCCTATGTCCGCGCCGGCGCGGCCTCGGGCAAGCTGCGCGCGTTCGAGACGCCGCAGGAAGCCGATGCGTACATGATCTGCGTGCCGACGCCCTTCAAGCAGGGCGAGGGTGACCCCCAGCCGGATCTCGACTATGTGCTCGCCGCCGGCCGCGCGATCGCGCCGCTGCTCAAGCCGGGCAACATCCTCATCCTCGAATCCACCTCGCCGGTCGGCACCACCGAGCAGATCGCCGCGGTGATCGCCGAGGCGGGAGTCGATACCTCGCGGATCCACATCGCCTATTGCCCCGAGCGGGTGCTGCCCGGCCGCATCATGGTCGAGCTGACCGAGAATGCCCGGATCGTCGGCGGGCTCACCCCCGAAGCGGCGAAGATCGCCGGCGACTTCTATCGAGGCTTCGTCGCGGGTGACGTGCTCGAGACCGATGCGCGCACGGCGGAGATGTGCAAGCTGGTCGAGAACAGCTTCCGGGACGTCAACATCGCCTTTGCCAACGAGCTGTCGCTGCTCTGCGCCAAGCTGGGCATCGATGTCTGGCAGCTGATCGGCCTTGCCAATCGCCATCCGCGGGTGAACGTCCTCCAGCCCGGCGTCGGGGTAGGGGGGCATTGCATCGCGGTCGATCCCTGGTTCATCGTGGCGGGCAATCCGGAGCAGTCGAAGCTGATCCGCACCGCGCGCCTGGTGAACACCGGCAAGACCGACTGGGTCATCGAGCAGATCTCCGCACGGGCGGAGGCGGAGAAGGCGCGGCTGGGCCGCCCCGCCCGCGTCGCCTGCCTGGGCCTGGCGTTCAAGCCCAATATCGACGATCTGCGGGAATCTCCCGCGATCGAAGTGGCGCATGCGCTGATTGCCAAGGGCCTGGATCTGGTCGCCGTCGAGCCGAACGTCACCCAGTGCGACGGGATCGCGCTGGCGGATTTCGATACGGCGCTGGAGCAGGCCGACATCGTCACGGTGCTGGTGAACCATCGCGAGTTCAACACGCCGGCAGTGACCGAGCGCCTGAAGGCCCTGGGCGCGATGGATTTCTGCGGGGCGCTCTGATCGGCGGCGTTTTCGGGCCCGGCGGCGTCCGGGCCCGCTCTATCCTCAGAGCCGGCGGAAGCGCACTTCGTCGACCATGAGCTCGGTGCCGGTGCTGTCGGTGCCGCCATTGACGGTCAGTCCGAGATATTGGGCCTTGCACGACTCCGGGATCTCGACCTCCGTGCCGGTGTTCCCCGTCTCGAACAGCTTGGTCGATCGCGCGGGGCCGTCGGCGCAGGTCAGCGTCCAGACCGCCGAGGAGCCTTCGCTCGAGCTGGTCTTGGTCTGGCGGGCCGTGAACTGGTAGCGCCCCGGTGCGAGCAGCAGGAGCTTGCGCAGCACCTCCTCGCGCGCATTGGCCGAGGTCGAGACATGGAAGCGGAACTTCCCGCCTTGCGATGCTTCGAACCCCACCGAGCTATCCCCTCCGGTCTGGACGCGCCAGGTGATGGGCGCGAAGCGCGGATCGATATGGGCGGCATCGAAGTCGGTGCTGGTCAGCACCGTGCCCGAGGCGCCGGGAAGCGTCGCATAGTAGCGCCGCACAACGTCGAAACTGCCCTTCTCGGCGAGCTGAGCCAGTATCGCGGACTCGAGCGAGGCGCTGTTGAGCCGCCCGGTGCGGATCAGGATCTCGGCAAAGGCCGGCAGATTGTCGGTCTGCTGATGCGCGATATAGTCGGCGAATTCGGGCAGCCAGTCCGCGCGCTGCTTCACATATTTGGCCAGGCCGGCGCTGATCGCGGGATCGTCGATCGCCCCGGCCAGGATCGGATAAAGGACCGGGCCCGCGCTGTCGTCGGTGCGCAGCGCCACGTCGTAGCGCGCCAGGGTCGCCGGCACGTCGCCCTGTGCGGCGCTGTCTTCGATCAGCCAAAGCTGGGTCGGCAGGTCGCGGCGGGACAGGCGATCGGACAGCAGGATCAATTTGCGGGCCTTGGCCTTGTTGCCGGCCGCTTCCTCGGTGAAGGCGAGTACCCGCAGTGCCCGGGGGTTGATCGCCTGGCCGTCCAGCGAGCGACCGGCGAGATCGGCGATTTCCCCGCGATCCTCGGTGACCGCCGACGGGCTGCCCATCACGAGCCGATCGGCATGCACCGCCAGCGCGACCGCGTTCGACTTGTTGAATCGCAATGCCGCCAGTGGATTGCGGCTCTGGGTGACCGAGCCATAGGCGTTCGCGAACGCCGCATAGGCGAGGACGGCCCCGCCCAGCGTGAACCCGCCCAGCCGCAGCCATAGGCCGAGCGGCAGGGCAGGGCGCCTGGCGGAACGCGACGGCCGGCGGCTCATGCGGCGTCGCGCGTGTCGCTGCCCGGCCCGTAGCCATAGCCATAGCCGTAGCCATAGCCATAGCCGGCCTGACGCTGCTTCAGCTTGGTCAGGACGACGCCGTAGATATGTGCATGGACCGAGCGCAGGCGGTCGATCGCGCCCTTCACGCCGCGGATCGCCACACCCTCGGCTTCGGCCACCACGATGCAGCCCTCGACCGCGCGGGACAGCAGCGGCGCATCGGCCAGGCCCAGGATCGGCGGTGCGTCGATCACGACATGCTCGAAATGCTCGGTGAGCTGCTTGATCAGCAGCAGCACGCGGTCGCTGGAAAGCAGCTCGGCGGCGCTCGGCGGCATCGGGCCGGCGGTGATGATGCTGAGGTTCGCGAAACGCGTCTCCTGCACCATCGGGCGCCAGTCATTCTCGCCCGCCAGGAAATTGCTGAGACCGCGATCATTGTGCAGGCCCAGCATCGCGTTGAGCGAGGGGGAGCGCATATCGGCATCGACGATGACGACCCGCTTGCCGACCCGCGCCAGCAGCGAGGCGAGCGCGAAGCTGGTCGTGCTCTTGCCTTCCGCTGCGCGCGTGCTCGTGACCATGAACGAGCGCGGCACGCCGTGATCGGACGAGAAGGCCAGATTCGAGCGGATACTGAGATAGGCTTCGGCGAGATGGGACTTCACGTCGCTCAGCAGATCGAGCGTGGAGCCGCCTTCGACGGCGGGGACGCTGCCGAGGAGCGGGAGGTGGAGCAGCCTGTTCACCTGACCAGGCTCGCGCAGGCCCTCGTCGATCTGGTCGAGCGCGAACACCGCGACGCCGGAAACCAGCAGGCCGAGGACGAGCGCAACCGCCAGGTTGACGAACAGGCGTGGGGAGGCGGGCGATTCGGGAATGCGCGCCGCATCCACCACCGACACATTGTTGGTGCCGATGCCGGCGACCCCGATCTCCTTGTAGCGCTGGAGCAGGCCCTCATAGATCTGGCGGTTGGTGTCCGCCTCGCGCTGGTAGATATTATACTGGATGCTGTCGCTCTGCTGGTTCTGCAGGCGCCCCTTCAGCTCGGCGACGCGCTGCTGCAGGCCGAGCTCGCGCGCCTTGGCCTCGGCATAATTGGCCGAGACGTTGGTCTGCACGCGGCTCTCCTCGCGCGCGATGCTCTGGTCGAGGACCTGGAGCTGATTGGCCAGCGCCTTCGCGGCGGGATATTCCGGCTCGAACTGGACGAGCACCTTCGAATATTCGGCGGCGACCTCGGCGCGGCGCTGGCGCAGGCCGTTGATCGCCGGATTCGTCAGCGCATTGTCGGCGGCACCGCGCGCATTGTTCGAGCGCAGTCGGCTCTCCGCGGCGATCCGCTGGCTCGTCGCTTCCGCCAGGGCGGAGTTGAGCGCGTCGAGATCCTGGGAGACGAGCGTGCGCTCGACCGTGGTGCGGCCGCCGCTCTGGTTCTGCCCGAGCGAGACGATGTCCTTCTCGTTCGCATAGGTCACGACTTCGCGCTCCGAACGCTCCAGCTTGGTGCGCAGATCGTTGAGGCGGTTCTCCAGATATTTGCGCGCGTCGGCCGTGGAAGCGAAGCGGCGATCCATGTTGGCTGCGATGAACTGGTTCACCCAGGCATTGGCGATCGCGGCCGCCAGCTCGGGCGAGGCGCTGCGATAGCTCACGTCGATCAGGCGCGATCGGGCGATCGGCGAAATCACGACGTGATCGAGGAGAAGCGAGATCGCCATCTTCGAACGGCGGGCCCGCTCGCTGGCCGTGAGCACCTTGGTATCCTCGCTGAACAGCGCGTTCTTGTCGGGATTGACGCCATGGCTGGCGAAGAACGCGTTGTTGGTGCCGAGCTTGAGCTCGCGCTCCACCCGCTCGGCCAGCGAGCGGGCCTGCAGCAGCGAATATTGGGTCTGGTAGAATTCCTGGTCGCGGCCCTCCTCCTCGGAATCCAGGCCCTGAACGTTGGTGACCTTCTTCTGCTCGCGGCTGATCTCGATGCGCGAGGTCGCCCGGAACTGCGGGGTCGAAAGCAGGGTGACGATCACACCAGCCACCAGGCTGGCCACGAGAACACCCGCAATCACCCATTTCCAGCGCAGCACGACGTGCCAATATTGCAGCAGAACCGGCGCCTCGATCGGCGCCGGAGCGCCCTGGCCGGCGAGCTGAGGCTCGCCGGCGGGCGTACCGCCGTTTCCGAACTGGTTGTTAGACGAGGAGGTCAACATTTCGGGTCCTAAATTCGGAAGCTCACAGGTTCTGCAGCAGGACCACGAGCGGCCCGATCAGCAGAGACGAGGAGGTGAGGATGTCCTTGAAGAGGCGGCGCGCCGGGGAATCGCCCACGACGACCACGTCGTTGGCGAACACTTCCGGATCGTCATAGGCGCCCTGGCGGATCGCCTTGAGGTTGTAGAGGGCCGCCATCTTCTGCCCGTTCACGGTGCGGAAGATCACGACGTCGTCGAGCTTGGCGAATTCGGTGGTGCCCTTGGCCGTCGCGACGGCGCGCATCAGGGTCATGCGACCGATCACCGGATAGAGGCCGGGCTCGCGCACCTGGCCGTCGACCGTGATCACCTGGCTCACCGTTTCCATGAGGTTCACGGTGACCTGGGGATCGCGAATGAAGCGCTCGCGCAGGCGCTGCTCGAGCAGGGTCTCGACCTCGCCCGGCGTATGCCCCGCGGCTTCGATCGTGCCGGCGAGCGGGAAGGAGATGCGGCCGCTGGCGTCGGTCTGAACTTCCTTGGTGCTCAGCTCGGGAATGCCGAAAACGTCGATCTTCAGCTTGTCGAACGGACCGATCAGATAGGGCCGGTCGCTGGCGAACAAGTCGTTGCGCGTGGGAGCCGGCATGCTCGATGCATCAACGACTTGCAGCTTCGCACTACCCGTCAGCTGGGTACGGCCCACACAACCCCCGAGCAACGCCGCTGCGAGGACCATCAGTAAAAAACGCCCGCCCATAATCTTCCCTGCAAAGTTCTCGGGTCTCTAGCCCACGTCTAATTTGTGCGCCAGCACAATTGCCTAAACGGGCCGGCTACGGTGCTTGCGTTGCCGATGCGTTACATCCGGCTCCGAAATCGATCGGGACGTCGCATTGGACATCCAGACTGCCGCGATTACGAGCAGAACGGCAAGCGACGGCGTGCGCAGCGGATAATCGACCGTGCTCGCGGTCGCCAGCATCACCACCACCGCGGCTCCGGCCTGCGCCAGCACTTCGGAGCGGGAAGCCTGGTGCCTCCTGCGCAGCATGCCGAAGACGGCGATGGTCCAGCCCGCGGCGGCGGCGACCAGCAGGAGCAAGGCCGGCAGGCCGTCGGTCACCAGCACTTCGATCCAGTCATTGTGCGCATGGTTGAAATAGGTGCGGGTGAGGAGCGCGTTCTGCTCGACTATCCGGTAGACGTCCTCGAAGGAGCCGGCGCCCGACCCGAACGGGAAATAGCTCGGAACCAGCTCGCGCACCGATTGCCAGGCGAGCCAGCGTTCGTCGTCGCGGCCGCTCGAATCGACGAGGCGCTGGATGGCGGAGGCGCGCGAGAGCAGGATCGAGATCGCCACAAGGGCGATCGCCCCGCCGGCGATGAGCACGGTCGTCAGCTTCGCGCGGCGGGAGTCCCCGGCCTCGGCCCTGGGGAAACGATATACGAAAAGGGCGCAGGCCAGGCCGAGGCCGAGCAGCAGCACCCCGGCGCGCGAGCCGATGAGCAGGATCAGCGGCACCAGTATCGCGCCGATGCCGAGCGCGATGCCGCCGCGGATGGCCGCGGTGCGGCGATCGGCGACGCCCACACAGGCAAAGGCGGCGAGGAGGGGGAACAGCGCGGTCAGCAGCGCCGCCTGATGGTTGCGGTTGGCGAACAGCCCGGGCGCGCTCGCGCCGTTGGTGATGCGGTAGAGATAGAAGGCATTGCCCGGGGCCCCGGAGAACTGGAGCATGCCCAGCACCGCGCTCACGCCCGCCAGCGCGATGATGACCAGCAGCAGCCGGGGCTGCAATTGCGGCCTGCAGCGTACGGCCCAGACCAGTGCGGTCAGCGGTACGAGCAGCGAGAAGAGTGCGTTCCAGGTGCGCCAGGGCACCAGGCTGAGCGGGCGCCACGCGGAGATCCCGGCGGCCTTGTCGATATCGGCGGCCAGCCCGCGGCCGGGCAGCGCCTGCCAGAGGGCGGGGGGCAGCGGCACCAGTTGCAGCGCGAGCCACAGGACGCAGGCGGCGGCGAAGGCGAACAGGAAGCGGTGGCCGTTCAGCTGCTCGCGGGTGAGGCCCCACAGGCCGGCGATGAGGAACAGGGCGGCGACCGGGCGCAGGAAGACCAGCGAGGCAATGTCGCTGCGGCTGCCGCCACCGGTCAGGAAGGCAATGACGACAAAGGCCGACAGGACCCAGATCGGGTAATTCTTCCGCAGGTCGGTGATGAAGGCGCTTTGCATGACTACCCTTCCGCTGGCTTCGTTGTCAGGCGGTCAATGTCGACCGATACGTCTCTGGTCAGGCTTCGGGGCCGGCCTGAAGGACCCAGCGCTCGTCACGCTCGAACCCCATGGCCGAAAGAATGCCGCTGGCATAGGCTCCGGTATCGAGGCCGATGCGATTGGGTAATGATTCTACGTCGCTCGTGATGGTGTGCCCGTGCACGATAAGTTTGTCGAACTGGCCGCGAAAGTCGAGGAATTCGTCGCGGATCCAGCGCAGGTCGCTGGTGCGCTGATGGTCCAGTGCGCGGCCGGGGCGCACGCCCGCATGGACAAAGGCATAGTCGCCGATGACGATCATGTCCTCGAAGCTCTTGAGGAAGGCGATGTGGTGCTCGGGCACGGCCTCGCGCAGCAGCGCGGCCAGCTCGGCATAGCCTGCGGCATTGTACACGTCCTCGGGAATGCCGTAGCTGAGCCCCGTCTCCCGTCCGCCGATGCGGCAGAACAGGGGCAGGATCCGGGCATCATTCTCGATCGCCCGCAGGAAGATCTCCTCGTGGTTGCCGAGCAGGAAGCGGGTGTCGGGGCGCTGCTCGCGAAGGGCGATCAGCCGCTCGACGACCTGGGCCGAGGCGGGGCCGCGATCGACCAGATCGCCCAGGAAGATCAGCTGTGAGGTGGCGGGGCCGCGCGCGGCATTGTCCGCGTCGATGCGCTGGAGCAGCTGGTCGAGGAGCAGGTCGCAGCCATGAATGTCGCCCACGGCATAGATGCGCATGCCGACGGGTATTGCCGCCGGGGCGGGCGGCGGGGCGCTCTTTCGGGAAAGTAGCTTGAAAACCATTGCCTTGCGGTCATAGCACACCGCGTACGCATCGCCATCCGAGGAAGATGGCCGGGCGCGCGGAAGGCCGGAAATCCGGTCCCGGCGGCGCGGCGGTGTCAATGGAATGGCGGCGCGTACGCTGCACATAAAAAAGTGGCGGCCAGGGGCCGCCACTTCCTAACTCTATCGAGCAGCCGAGACTACGGGCTCTTGGGCGAGTCGTCGCTGTTCGCGAGGATCACGGCGCCGCCGATGATGGCGACGGTCGCGAGAACGCCGATCAGGACAGCCGGAGCCAGCTCGCTCTTCTTCGAGCTCGCGGTCGAAGCGCGGACGCCCGACAGCGACAGCTTGGACGCGCTCGTCGGAGCGGCCAGAACAGGGGCGGTTGCCATCGACGCGATAGCAGCAGCCGTAAGAAGCTTAGTGAACACTCTCTTTTCTCCCTCTTTCGAGCTCTGGTGCTCTCGTCGAACAGCCCTATGACACAGGACCCATTCAGCCGCAACACCTCAAACCTGGCCCCGGCGAGAAAGTTCTCGACGTGATCCATTAGCAACACCGGTCCGGTTGGCCCAGACTCATCGATACGTGCCCCGGGCGACCCGCACCGAGTGGTTGCGGAACCGTCCTTAACGCGCCGCACCAATATCGCCAAGGGGTTAATGAAGCGTCATTGGCGAAATGATCTTGTTTCGCAACGACTAGAGAGAATTTCATGTTACGTTTTTGTTGCTTCGTGGATCGTTTGACGTGGGTGCGCTGCAAAAAACCCATTCCTTTCCGTAGCTCGCATGGATGATGTCGGGGGAAGGTCGCGGAGATTTGGCATCGGCATCGCGGCACCGTAGGAAAGGAACATGAGATTCCTGTTCCGCGATCGCGGGCGGCGTGCCCGCCGTCTTGGCCTGCTGGCCGTCAGCTGTGCCCCGCTGGTCCTTTGGGGAGCGTCCGCGCGCGCGGACGATGGCCCGCTCTTCGAGGCGGTGCGCGCGGCGGACCTGCGGGTGGCGAGCATTGGCTGGAAGCTCGCGGTTTCGAACGCGCCGCTTTGCGACCGGCTGGAGGCCGGTACCGGCATGCAGCTCCATACGCTCGACCAGTTCGACGCCGCCAGGCGCGAATCGGCACGGAAGCATTTCGGCTTCCCGACGCCGGTGGCGGTGGAGGGAGTCGTCGCGGGCGGCCCGGCCGAGAAGGCCGGCCTGCGGAGTGATGATGCCCTTGTACGGATCGGATCGATCGAGATCGCAGGGCTCGCCGGGCGGCCGGGCACGACGGACCGGCTGGTGGCCGCGCAGCAGGCCATCGCCGCGCTCCCCATCGGCGAGCCCGTCGCGGTCGATGTGCTGCGCGCCGGTGCCCCCGTCCGTCTCACGCTCCGGTCGGTGCCGGCCTGCAGGTCGCGCTTCGAACTGGAGCTGGATGGTGGCTTCGGCGCGTCCGCCGACGGCACGATGGTGCAAATCGGCTCCGGTTTCCTCGACGACTATCCGGACGACCAGCTCGCCGCGGTGATCGCCCACGAATTCGCGCACAACATCCTGCATCACCGCGAGCGACTGGAGGCGCGGGGCGTCGCCTATGGCCTGCTGGCCGGATTTGGCGGCAACGTGAAGTATTTCCGCCAGACCGAGGTGCAGGCCGACCTGCTCTCGGTATATCTGCTCGCCAACGCGAACTATCCGGTTCGCGCGCCGATCGCGTTCTGGCGGAGTTTCGGTCCGAGCAAGGCGGGCGGTGTCCTGCGCAGCCGCTCGCATCCGGCCTGGCGCGACCGGGTCGCCACATTGGAGGCGGAGGCCGCCAAGGTCGAGGGGATCTCCGCGCGCCCGATCATTCCGGCGAGTCTGGCGGAGCGTGGCGCGCCGCTTGACGGCAATTGGCAGTCCATCCTGATCCGCAGCCGTTGATCGGATCGATTCGGACATAATTGCGAAACGGCTTACCCGTCGTTATGGGCGCCCGATTGATCCGAAGAGGCGCTTCTCGAATGACCATCAAGCCGCTGCGCAAGGCCGTGTTCCCCGTGGGCGGTCTGGGTACCCGCTTCCTGCCCGCCACGAAGGCACTGCCCAAGGAGATGCTGCCGGTCGTCGATCGCCCGCTGATCCAATATGCCGTCGACGAGGCGCTGGAGGCCGGCATCGAGCAGATGATCTTCGTGACCGGTCGCGGCAAGAGCGCGATCGAGGATCATTTCGACATCGCCTATGAGCTCGAGACGACCATGTCGGCGCGCGGCAAGTCGCTCGAGCTTCTCGACGCGACCCGGCTGAAGCCCGGCGCGGTCGCCTATGTCCGCCAGCAGGAGCCGATGGGCCTGGGGCACGCCGTATGGTGCGCCCGCGACATCGTGGGGGACGAGCCCTTCGCCGTGCTGCTCGCCGACGACTTCATGATGGGCCGGCCCGGCTGCCTGAAGCAGATGGTCGATGCGTATAATCAGGTGGGCGGCAACCTGATCTGCGCCGAGATCGTCCCCGACGACCAGACTCATCGCTACGGCATCATCACGCCCGGCGCGCGGAATGGCGCGCTGACGGAGGTGAAGGGCCTGGTCGAGAAGCCGGCCCCGGGCACCGCGCCCTCCAACCTCTCGGTGATCGGCCGGTATATCCTGCAGCCCGAGGTGATGCGCCTGCTCGAGAAGCAGGAGAAGGGCGCCGGCGGCGAGATCCAGCTGACGGATGCGATGGCGCAGATGGTCGGCGGCCAGCGTTTCCACGGCGTCACCTTCGACGGCGTGCGCTACGATTGCGGCGACAAGGCAGGCTTCATCCAGGCCAATATCGCGGTGGCGCTGGAACGCGAGGACATGGCGCCGGCAATCCGCGCGTTCGTGGCCAGCCGCTGCCCCGGCTGAGCCGAGGATCGCGTGTCCGCGCCGCGGTGACGGCGGGTGAAGCCCTATGCCGCGGCCAGGCGGCCCGGGATCAAGCCCGGACCACCTTGTCCGAGGCGATGCCCGCCTTGCCGCAGGCGTTGCGCGTGTCGATCACCAGCTTCGCCGCATCGACCAGCGCGCCGTAATCGACCGCGTCGTGATCGGTGGCGATCAGCACCGCGTCATAGTTCGCGATCCCCGCCGCGTTCCACGCCACGCCGTGCCGGAAGTTGAGCGTCGGATGCTCGCGGGTATTGTCGATCTGGGCGACATGGGGATCGTGGAAGTCGGCGGTGGCGCCGCGTGCCTCGATCATCTCCATCAGGCGGAGCGACGGGCTCTCCCGGATATCCTCGACATTCTTCTTGTAGGCCACGCCCAGCACCAGGATCCGCGCGCCGCGCAGGCCCCGGCCGAAGCGGGCGTCCATCGTGTCGGCGAGGACGCGGACGACGTGCTGCGGCATGTCCGCGTTGATCTGTCCGGCCAGCTCGATGAACTTGGTGTGCTGGTTGTACTCGCGCGCCTTCCAGGTGAGGTAGAAGGGGTCGATCGGGATGCAGTGCCCGCCCAGGCCCGGGCCGGGATAGAAGGGCATGAAGCCGAACGGCTTGGATTTCGCCGCGTCGATCACTTCCCACACGTCGATGTCCATCGCAGTGAAGATGAGCTTGAGCTCGTTGACCAGCGCGATGTTGACGGCGCGGAACACGTTCTCCGTGATCTTCACTGCCTCCGCCGTGGCGGCGGACGAGACCTGGATCGCCTGGGGGACGATGTGGCGATAGACCGAAAGCGCGAGCGCAGCGGACACGCCGTCGTCGGCGCCGACCACCTTCGGGATCTTGGTGGTCGAATAGGTCGGGTTGCCGGGGTCCTCGCGCTCCGGCGAATAGGCGAGGAAGAAGTCCTTGCCGGCGACGAGGCCGGTTTCCTCGAGGATCGGCTGCATCACTTCGGCAGTGGTGCCGGGATAGGTGGTCGATTCGAGGATGACGAGCTGGCCGCGGCGCAGCGTCCTCGCGATCGCGCGGGTGGTGGTCTCGACATATTTCAGGTCGGGCTCGAGATGGCGGGTGAGCGGCGTGGGGACGCAGATCAGCACCACGTCCGCTTCGTCCAGCCGGCCAAGATCGGCGGTGGCGCGCAGCTTCGCGTTCGCGACGAGCGGTGCGACCCGGGCGGCGTCGATATGCTTGATATAGCTCTCGCCGGCCTCGAGCGCGTCGATCTTGGCCTGGTCGACGTCGAAGGCGAGGACGGGGCAGCCGGCCTCACCAAAGGCCATGGCGAGCGGCAGGCCGACATAGCCCATGCCGATCACGCCGATGATCGCCGTGCCGCCTTCGATCCGCGCCTGAAGCTTGAGCCCGTGCGCGGGCCATTCGATGCTCATCGGGAAACCCCATAACGGTGGAAGTACGCTTGCGCGCCTTCATGCCGGAACAGGGGTTTCAGTTTCGATAATGCGCCAGATACCAATCGACGAAGGCGGGAATGCCCTGGCTCGGCGGCGTCGAGGGCGCATAGCCGGTAAGCGCCTTGAGCAGGGCCGAGCTGGCTTCGGTCGCCGGCACGTCGCCCTGCTGCATCGGCATGAAGTTCTTGATGGCTTCCTTGCCCAGCGCGCGCTCGATCTCGCCGATATAGTCCATCAGCTGGGTCTGCCGGCCCGCGCCGATATTGACGGTACGGAAGGGCGCGACCGGGGACAGGCTGTCGCCCTCGACCGGCACGGTGCCGGGGATGGCTTCGGTGAGCTTGACGATCGCTTCGGCCAGGTCGTCGACATAGGTGAAGTCGCGGACCATCTGGCCGTTATTGTAGATGTCGATCGGCTCGCCGGCGAGGATGCCGCGCGTGAACTTGAACAACGCCATGTCCGGCCGGCCCCAGGGGCCATAGACCGTGAAGAAGCGGAAGAAGGTCATCGGCGTCTTGTAGAGATGCGCGTAGCTGTGCCCCATCAGCTCGGTCGCGCCCTTGGTGGCGGCGTAGAAGCTGAGCGGCGTGGCGGTACGCTGCGTCTCGGTGAAGGGCATGTCGGTGTTCGCGCCATAGACCGAGCTGGTGGAGGCGGCGAGCAGGTGCTTCGTGGCGTGGCGGCGGGCCAGCTCGAGCACGTTGAACGTGCCGATCAGATTGGCCGCGACATAGCTCTCGGGTGCGTCGATCGAATAGCGCACGCCGGCTTGCGCGGCGAGATGGATCACCACGTCCGGCCGGAATTCGGCCCAGGCATCGCCGAACGCCGCCATGTCGTCGATCGAGACCCGGGCGACGCGGAAATCGGGATGGTTCGACAGGATGTCGTTGCGCGCTTCCTTGAGCGCGGGATCATAATAGTCGCTGAAATTGTCGACGCCGAGCACGGTCGCACCGCGCTGGAGCAGCCTGCTCGCGGTATGGAAGCCGATGAAGCCGGCCGAGCCGGTGACGAGGACGCGGGTCATGGGGCGGCAGGTGCCCGAAGCGGGGTGGGAAGTCCAGTTCCCCGCATCGGGGACGACACCTCGCGGTTGCCGGCAGGCGGATCAGTTCTTCCTGGATCGGAGCTCGAGAAACCTGCGCGCGAAGGGCTCGGGTCTCTCGGCCTTGAACGTGGCATCGCCAAAGCCGAGATCGATCTTGCCGGCGGCGCATATATATTTCGAGGCCAGGTGCAGGGGCGTTCCCGGTTTTACCGGGCTCCACCCTGACGCACCGGACAGGTCGCCATTGGGGTTGCTGTAATCCAGGTAGCGAAATCGCCCGGCGGCACAGTCGAAGTCGAGATGCAGGCCGAATGCGCTGGTCTGGCTGACCGCGCGAAACATGCCCGACATGGTCTCGGGACCAGCCTTGATACTGGCGCGATCGACAAGGTAGAGCGTGTCGCCATCGCCATTGATGCCGATCGGTGCCCATTCCGATTCGATGGCGAGCGTGCCGGGCGCAAGCAAGGCGGCAAGAACCAGGTTCATCAACATCGCGGCCCCCTCCAGAACATCCTCATCGAGGTTCCGATTGCCCCAGTTCCGATGGCGCTTCAATGGCGATCCATGGGCGCGGGGATTGTGGCCGACGGGGGAGGATCAGGATTGGGTGCCCCGGCATTCGCGACAGGCCGGGCAGCCGGGGTCCTTGGGCAAGCTAAGCGTCCGGAACCGAAAGGCGAGCGCATCGACCAGTAGCAGCTTGCCGGCCGGATCCTCGCCAAAGGGAGCGATGGCGCGGATCGCCTCCAGCGCGGCGAGGCTGCCCATCACGCCGGTGAGCGCGCCGAGCACTCCCTGCTCGGCACAGCTGATGCCGGGGCGCTCGGGATCCTGGCCGACGAAGCAGCGATAGCAGGGCTTGTCCGCCTCCCAGCCGCGGAACACGCCGAGCTGCCCTTCGAATTCGGAGACGGCCGCGGAGACGAGCGGGACGCGGTGGCGGAGGCACGCATCGGCGACGGCAAGGCGGGTGGTGAAATTGTCGGTGCCATCGATCACCACGTCGTAATCGCGGGCTTGCTCGGCCTTGCCCTGGTCTATCCGGTCCTGAACCGCGTAGACCTCGATATGGGGGTTGAGCGCATGCGCCCGCGCTTTGGCGGCGGCGACTTTGCGCTTGCCGAGATCCTTCGTGGCGAACAGGGTCTGGCGTTGCAGGTTCGAAAGCTCGACGCGATCGTCATCGACGATGAAGAGCGTGCCGATGCCGGCCGCCGCCAGATATTCGATCGCCGGCGAGCCGATCCCGCCCGCGCCGACCACCAGCACCCGCGCGGCCTTCAGGCGCAGCTGCCCGCCGCCGCCGATCTCGCGCAGCACGATGTGGCGGGCATAGCGCTCCAGCTCCGTGTCGGAGAGGTTCATTGCGGCAGGGTGAAGGTGAGGGTCGTGCTGTACCATTGCTCGCTCGCGCCGGGGCGCGGGAGCAGATTGGCCCGGGCGAAGCCCGCCGCGAGGGCCGCGGCATATTGCTCGACCGAGGGACAGGCGATCGCGCGCGGCACGGTGGTGCGGATCGCGCCATTCTCGTCGACCAGCACCGCGATCGAGACTTCGAGCGTGCCCGGCTTGGGCGTGGTGCATTTGCGCAGCTTCACTTCGCGCTGGACGAAGCCCTGCATGTCCGGCGTGAGCACCGGAGGCGTGCGCCAGGGCAGGGGCGGCAGCGCGGCCCAATCGATCGGCGCCGCCTGGAGCGCCGTGGCGAGGAGAAGCGATCCGATCACGTGCCTGTCGATCCGAAGCCCCCGATGCCCCGCGCCGTTTCGTCGAGCGTCGCCACTTCCTCGAGCGCCGCATGCTGGACCGGTGCGGGCACGAGCTGCGCGATCCGGTCTCCGCGCGCGACGGGGAACGGCGCGTCGCCAAGATTGGCGAGGATCACCTTGACCTCGCCGCGATAGTCGCTGTCGATCGTGCCGGGCGTGTTGAGGCAAGTGACGCCGTGCTTGAGCGCGAGGCCGGAGCGCGGCCGCACCTGCACTTCATAGCCCGGCGGAATCGCCATCGCGAAGCCGGTCGCCACCGCATGGCGGGCGCCGGGGGCGAGCACCACCGCCTCGGCCGCGACCACGTCCATGCCGGCGGCGCCTGCAGTGGCATAGGCGGGGAGCGGCAGGCCCGCACCATGCGGCAGGCGTTGGAGCGCGATACGGATCGGAGCGGACATCAAGACTTTCCTGGGAGGGCGGCGGCGAGGCGCTGGAGCGCGGAGATCACCTCGGGATCGCCGAGCAGCTCATGGCCCTTGCCGGGGATGATGCGGAAATCGGTGGCGATCCCGCGCAGCGACAGCGCCTCGGCATAGAGGCGCGAGAAGCGGAGCGGCGTGGTCTTGTCGTCGGCGCCCACCAGCACCGCGGCGCGCAGGCTGGGCGGTATGCCGCCGACGAGCTTGACCGGGTCGAGGCTGTCGACCGGCGCGTCCCAGAGCGGCGTGGGCGCGACCGTCTTCATGTGCTTGCGCCATTCGGGCAGGGCGCAGGGACAGGAGACGAGGACGACGCCGTCGACCAGATGCGGCCAGGTGGCGGCGAGGTCGGCCGCGATCGCCGCGCCGCCCGAATGGCCGACCAGCACGGTGCGGGCCTGGCCGTAGCGGTGCTGGAGATGGCGGATCGTCCCGGCCACGGCCGCGATGCGATCGGGCGTGTAGTTGTCGCCGGTCGTCTGGCCGCGCTCGCCCGGGGAGCGATGGCCCTGCGGGTCCTCATAGCCGGGGCGCAGCAGGGCGACCGCGATGCTGTTCGGCACCGCATCGGCGGCGGCGCGGGCGAAGGCATATTGATAGTCCGGCTTGGCGGCCGGCGCATCGCCGTGCAGGACGACGATCAGTGTGCGCACCTGGCGCGCCGGGACATTGCCGAAGCTCTGGGAATAGAGGCCCGTGACCGGCGCGCCGGCCGGGGCATCCAGGCGGGCGGCGGGCGTGCTGCAGGCGGCAAGGCCCCCGCCGAGCAGCAGCAGCGCGAGGCTAGAGCGCATCGGCGATACGCTGCGCGAGCCGGCGGGCGACTTCGTCCTTGGGCAGTCTTTCCCAGTGTTCGACACCGTCGGCGGTGACGAGATGGATGGCATTGGCTTCACCGCCCATCACATCGCCCGAAACATCGTTGGCGACAATCCAGTCCGCGCCCTTGCGAGTGCGTTTCGCGGTGGCATGTTCGACGACACGCTCCGTTTCCGCGGCGAATCCCACCACCAGCGCCGGTCGGCGCGGGCTGGCGGCGAGCATGGCGAGGATATCGGGGTTCTCGGAGAGCTGGAGGCTGGGCGGGGCGCCGCCTTCCTTCTTGATCTTCTGGGCGGCGGCATCGGCACGCCAGTCGCCCACCGCCGCGACCATCACTGCGGCATCGGCGGGCAGCGCCTGGGCGACGGCATTGGCCATGTCCTGCGCGGTCTCGACGTCGATGCGGGAGACGCCCGGCGGCGTGGCGAGAGCGACCGGCCCGGAGACGAGCGTGACGCGCGCACCCTGGGCGGCGAGCGCCCCGGCAATGGCATAGCCCTGCTTCCCCGAGGAACGATTGGCGATGTAGCGCACCGGATCGATCGGCTCATGGGTGGGGCCGGCGGTGACGAGGATGTGCTTGCCGGCGAGCCTGCCGCCGGTGCCGCCGCCGAAATGGCGCTGGATCGCGGCCAGGATCGCCGCGGGCTCGGGCAGGCGGCCGGGGCCGTACTCGCCACAGGCCATCGGGCCTTCATCCGGCTCGAGCACCGTCACGCCATCGCTGCGCAGGGTGGCGACGTTGCGGCGGGTGGCGGCGTGCTGCCACATCCGCACGTTCATCGCCGGGGCCGCGAGCACTGGCTTGTCGGTGGCGAGCAGCAGGGTGGTGGCGAGATCATCGGCGATGCCGGCCGCCATCTTCGCCATCAGGTCGGCGGTGGCGGGCGCGACCACGACCAGGTCCGCCTCGCGGCTCAGCTGGATATGGCCCATCTCGGCCTCGTCCTTGAGGTCCCAGAGCGTCGTATGGACCTGGTTCTCGCTGAGCGCCGCGAGCGTCATCGGCGTGACGAAATGCTGGCCGCCGGCGGTGAGCACGCATTTCACTTCGATCCCGGCCTTGCGGCACAGGCGGATCAGCTCGCACGCCTTGTAGGCCGCGATGCCGCCGCCGACGATCAGGAGGATCTTCTTGGTCATGCGCGCCAAGCTCCCCGGCGGATGCGCCATGCCGTGAGGGCGCCGAGTACGCTCGCCAAATAGAGGTAGAATGCTGGAACCACATAGTTCCAGGCGGTGATTGTCATGCGGTCAAACGGCTCCACCGCCACAAACCCCTCGAACAACAGGACGATTGGGGTAGCCGCGGCAAGTCCGAGGAGCAGCCAGATGCTCAATGGCTTGGGGCCGTTGTTCTCGACAAAACGGACCAGGAACACGAAGATCCAGGCCACAATGGCAGCTATGATTGCGGTGATCATCGCGAATGGCAGGATTCCCGGGGACCAGTCAGCAAAGTCAAGGCCTTGCTCCGAACCAAGCCCGCGCCAGGCGTCTATCGCGAGGCAGAGCGTCGTGCTGATCGCGAAGGGCACGAAGGCACCCGCCAACCATGCCTGCGCCCAGCTGCCGCCGCGGGTTGAAGCCATGCTGCTCATCGCACCACCTTTGTCACGGTGATCCTACGCCTGTCGAGCGCCTGGCGGAACAGGTCGCGCAGCCCGTCGGGCGCGAAGGCGAGTCCGATCAGCGAGAGCGGCGCGACCATGAGCGCCCAATAGAAAGTGTCCGGCCGGGCGAACAGCGCGATCGCCAGTCCGAAGGCGGCGAGCGTGCCGGCGACGCGGCCTGCGGCCTGGTCCCTCCAGCCGATCCAGCCGAACAGCGACAGCGTGACGAGCAGTGCCGCGAGCGCCATCGGCAGGAGTCGCAGCGCGGTCGACAGCGCCATCGCCTTGGCGAAGAAGCCATAGCCGTGCAGCCCCGCCCAGCCGGGCGAGGCCGGGTCGGCGGCGGTGGTGACCTGGCCCACCGCCCAGGCATGGAAGCCGAGCGCGACGGCGAGGCAGGCGATCGCCGCGCCCCAGCCGATCGCCTCGCGCTTCTGGCCTTCCAGCCAGGCGGCGGCGAGCATGACCAGCGCGAACAGCGCGGCGGTCTCGCGGATCAGCATGGCGAGCAGTGCGATCCCCACCGCCTCGATCCAGCGGCCCTGGCGGCGGATGCCAAGCGAAAGCGCGACGAGCAGCCCTGCCCAGATCTCGTGGAACGCCCAGAGATCGGGCTGGACGAACGCCATCAGCCCGGCGGCGAGCAGGGCGAGGCCGATGGCCACGGGCGGCCAGCGTGTCATCCCGGCGCGCAGCCTGCTGCCCCAGACGGCGAAGACCGATGCGACGAGCAGATAGAGCAGGCCCATCGTCGCCAGGCGGGGAAGATGCGCCTGGACCATCGCCAGGCCCGGCAGGCGGAACGTGACGAAGGGACGCAGCGGATAATTGCCGGCGCGCAGCGCGTCGGCGGCGACTTCGTAATAGCCGCCGCCATGGCGCACGCCCGCGACGATGCTCTCATAGAGCACCACGTCGCTCTGGTCGTCGGCGCGCTTGGCGGGGTCGCCGCTCACCGGCGGCGGGCCGGCGGTGACCAGGGCGGTCAGCGAGAGCAGCAGGAACAGGCCGAGCACCGCCAGCGCGATCCGGGCACGGGCGCGGCCGAGCGCGGCGAAGCGCGTCGGCTCGGCCAGCCAGCGGATCGCAGGCAGCTTCACGAGAGCAGGTACATCATGATCGCGGCGCCCACCGCGCCGGAAAGCACGGCCACCGCCGCATAGCGCCAGCCGCCGACCACGCGGATGCGCTCGATCTCCTTGAGCGGCGGCGCGGGCGGGGCGCCGCCCGGCGCGGGGAAGCGCCGCTCGATGTTGCGGATCAGGTCGGGCAGGCGGGCAAGGGTACGGATGTCCTCGACCAGGCGGTCGGCGATCTTGGCCTCGGGGCCCAGCTCGGTGCGGATCCATTCGCGCACGAACGGCGCCGAGACGTCCCACAGGTTGATGTCGGGATCGAGCGTGCGCGCCACGCCCTCGACCATCACCATCGTCTTCTGGAGGAGAAGGAGGTGCGGCTGGGTCTGCATGTCGAAGTCGCGCGTGATCGAGAACAGGCCGTCGAGCATCGCGCCCATCGACATGTCCTTGACCGGCAGGCCGCGCATCGGCTCGCCGACCGCGCGCAGCGCCGTGGCGAACTCGGCGACATTGTGGTGCGGGGGCACATAGCCGGCTTCGAAATGGATCTCGGCGACGCGCTTGTAGTTGCCGGTGATCAGCCCGTAGAGGATCTCGGCGAGCCAGACCCGGGCGCGCCGGTCGATCCGGCCCATGATGCCGAAGTCGATCGCGGCGATGCGGCCGTCGGGAAGCGCGAAGAGATTCCCCTGGTGCATGTCGGCATGGAAGAAGCCCTCGGCGATCGCCTGGCGCAGAAAGGCGCGGATCAGCCGGCCGGCCAGGACGCTCGGATCGTGCCCCGCGGCGACGATCCGGTCGCGATGCGAGAGCTTGATGCCGTCGATCCATTCGAGCGTCAGCACCTTGCCGGTGGTGCGCTGCCAGTCGATCTGCGGGACCATGAAATCGGGCTCAGCCTGCATGCCCTCGGCCAGCTCCGAAGCGGAGGCGGCTTCGCGGCGCAGATCGAGCTCGCGCGCGGTCCAGCGCTTGAAGGTCTCGATGACGAGGCGGGGGCGCAGGCGCGACGCCTCGCCGCCCATGCTCTCGACCTGGGCGGCCGCCCATTCATAGGTGTCGATCGCCTTGGCGAACTCGGCCTCGATCCCCGGGCGCAGCACCTTCACCGCGACCTGGCGGCCATCGGTGGTGATCGCGCGGTGGACCTGCGCGATCGAGGCGGCGCCGATCGGCGTCTCGTCGAACGCGGCGAAAAAGGTCTCGAGCGGGCGGCCGAAGCTGCTCTCGATCCGCTGGCGGATCACCGGGAAGGACAAGGGCGGCAGCGCGTCCTGCAGGCGGAGCAGGTCATGGGCGGCTTCGTCGCCGACCAGGTCGGGGCGGGTGGCGAGCGTCTGGCCGAGCTTGATCGCCGCCGGGCCGATCGCCTGGAAGGCATCGGCATAGCGCGGCACCTGGGGCACGCGCGCGCCGAAGCGGGCGATCCGGGCGATCCGGCGGACGGGCCGGGGCGTGTGCGGATCCTGCTCGATGCCGCGCAGTGCGCCGTGGCGCGCGAGGATGCGGCCCCATTTGAGCAGCCGCCAGAGATGGATGGCGGGTGCGGTCATGCGGGGAAGCCGGCATCCCGGCGGAAGCCGGGATCTCGGGCAGCAAGCCGTTCGCGCCGTCGCATGCGATCCCGGCTTTCGCCGGGATGACGGAAATGGGCCGACGTCACCGAGTTCAAATCTTCCAGCCCGAATGGATCGCGACCAGCCCGCCGAGCAGCGGCTCGACCTTGGTCTGGGTGAAGCCGGCCTCGCGGATCATCCGCTCGAACTCGGGCATGGGCGGGAAGCGGCGGATCGATTCGACCAGATAGCGATAGCTGTCCGCGTCGCCCGTGAGCAGCTGGCCGAGCTTGGGGACCAGCTTGTGCGAATAGGCGTCATAGACTTCGGAGAAGCCCGGCCACTGGGTGGTCGAGAATTCGAGCACGAACAGCCGGCCGCCGCGCTTGAGCACGCGGCGTGCCTCGCGCAGCGCCTTGGGGATGTCGGTCACGTTCCGGATGCCGAAGGCGATGGTATAGGCGTCGAAGAACTTGTCGGGCCATTGCAGCTGCTCGGCATTGGCCTCGCTCCACACCAGGCTCCCGGTGTCGGGCTCGCGCCCGCTGGCGATCCCGCGTTCGGCGGCGCGCTCGACGCCGACGGCGAGCATTTCCGGATTGATGTCCGCCACGGTGATCGACGCACCGGACTTGACCATGCGGAAGGCGATGTCGCCGGTGCCGCCGGCCATGTCGAGGATATGCTCGCCCGCGCGCGGCTTCACGCGGCGGACGAACTTGTCCTTCCACAAGCGATGAAGGCCGCCCGACATGGCGTCGTTCATCAGGTCGTATTTCGAAGCGACGCTGGAGAAGACCTCGCCGACGCGGCGGGTCTTTTCCTCGGGGGCCACGTCTTCGTAGCCGAAGGAGACGGTGTCGGTCATGGGAGCGGCTCTAGCGAGCGTTTCCGCGCTCGTCATCGCCTTTAAACTCGTCGTCCCCGCGAAGGCGGGGATCCAGAGTCGCGAGGGAAGCGCTCTGCCACCCTGGATCCCCGCCTTCGCGGGGATGACGAATTGGGGGCGGGTAGGTTAGGGAACCCTCATGCCTGAACTCCCCGAAGTAGAGACCACAGTGCGCGGCCTGGAGCCCGTGCTCAGGGGCGAGACGATCACGCGCGTCACGCTGCACCGCGGCGACCTGCGCCGGCCGTTTCCCGAGGGGCTCGGCCAGCGGCTGACCGGCGCGACCGTCACCGGGCTGGGGCGGCGCGCCAAATATGGGCTGATCGAGACGAATCGCGGCGACACGCTGATCTTCCATCTCGGCATGTCCGGGCGCTGGCGGATCGATCCCGGGGAGATCGGCAAGCACGACCATCTGGTGCTGGAGACGCAGCATCACCGGCTCGCGCTGAACGACCCGCGGCGATTCGGCTCGGTCGACCTTGTGCCGACGGCGGCGATGGCAGCCTGGCCGCCCTTCGCCGCGCTCGGGCCGGAGCCGCTGGGGCCGGACTTCGACGCAGCGCATCTGGCGCGGGTGTTCAAGGACCGGATCGCGCCGGTAAAGGCGCTGCTGCTCGATCAGCGCACGGTGGCGGGCCTGGGCAATATCTATGTGTGCGAGGCGCTCTACATCGCCGGCATCGCGCCCATGCGCGAAGGCGGCTCGATCGCGAAGGCGCGGCTGGCGAAGCTGGCCGCCGCGATTCGCGAAGTGCTGGAAGGCGCGATCCGCGCCGGCGGCTCCACGATCCGCGACTATGCCAGGCCCGATGGCGAGCTGGGCTATTTCGCCAGGGAGTGGCGAGTCTATGGCCGGGAAGGCGAGCCGTGCGGTTGCGGCGGCCTGGTCGAGCGGCGGGTGGATTCGGGGCGCTCCACCTTCTGGTGCCCGAAATGCCAGTCGTAATGGTTGACCCGAATCGCCGGTAGCGCTAAGGGGCCCGTCTTTCCGGGCGTGGCGGCATGTTCCCCGCGCCCTAAACATTTCGAGCTAGGAACGAGACGGCATGGCGAATACGCCGCAAGCGAAGAAGCGTATCCGGCGCAATGCGCGCCGCGCGGAGATCAACGGCACGCGCGTGAGCCGTATCCGCACCTTCGTGAAGAAGGTCGAGTCGGCCCTCGAGGCCGGCGACAAGGCCGCGGCCGCTGCCGCGCTCGCCGCTGCGCAGCCGGAGATGGCGCGCGGCGTCGCCAAGGGCGTGCTCCACAAGAACACTGCCTCGCGCAAGTTCGCACGTCTCAACAAGCGCGTCGAAGCGCTGGCGTAATCGTAATTTTTTCGTAATAAAACCCCGCGGGACCCCGGTTCCGCGGGGTTTTTGTCGTGTCTGACAAGGGTTTGCGGAACGAATCAAGGTTAGCCCATGGAACCCTGAGATTCGCGCGAGTCGCAGTGTCTTTGGTTTGCAATAATTCGCAGAAGCCAAGCTTTTCAGTAGTTTGTAAGGTTGCCCCCACGGTTTTCCGCGAGTTACGGCGAGTCAACAAAACTATTTCAGTATCTTTACACCCGACCCCCTTGATCGACTCAGACAGGGGTTCCTAAAACAGACCTCCCAGGCGAGTTCTCGCCAGGGCATTTTGCGAAGCCCGTCGCACAGGGACCGGGGATGTCCGGTGTCGAAGGGCCTCATGTCGGAGCGAATTAGCGCACGGGAAGCGGCTGCTTCCCGCGAAGGAGGGGTACGTCACGGTGACTCAGGTTCAGGCCTTGGAACGGGACGGGATGGAAGCTGCGGTTGCCAAGGCTTGGTCGCATGTGCGCGCGAACCTGCGTCGCTCGGCGGGACAGCGCCTGTTCGACCAGTGGCTCAAGCCGGTCGTCCTGATCGAAGGCAGCAATGCCGAGATCGTGCGTCTGGGCCTGCCCTCGGCGTTCATGACCCAGTGGGTGAAGAATCACTATGCCGAGCGGCTGCTGCTCGAATTCCGCGGCCAGATCCCGGCGGTGCGGAGCGTGTCGATCGAGACGCTGGCGGAGGAGCCGAAGCGCGTCCTGAGCACAGCGTCCGCGCCGGCCGCCGCCGATTCGGCCCCGGTCGCGGCGGCGACGGCCTCGCCGGCCGAGCGCCCGCAGTTCGATGTGCGCTTCACTTTCGATCGCTTCGTGATCGACGCGACGAATCGCGTGGCGTGCAATGCGGCCAAGGCAATGGCCGAGCCGGGTGCGCCGCGATTCAGCCCGCTCTACCTCCATGCCGGCACGGGCCAGGGCAAGACGCACCTGATGCACGCGATCGGCCATGCCTTCCTGGCCGCAAACCCGGAAGCGACCGCGATCTATGTGACCGCCGAGCGCTTCATGTTCGAGTTCGTCCAGGCGCTCCGCAACAAGGATACGCACGCCTTCAAGGCGCGGCTGCGCTCGGTCGACCTGCTGATGATCGACGATCTGCAGTTCATCGGTGGCAAGGACGCCACGCAGCAGGAATTCTTCCACACCGTCAACGAGTTCATGTCCTCGGGCAAGCGGCTGGTGATCGCTGCCGATCGCGCGCCGCAGGCGCTGGAAGGCTTCGAGCCGCGGCTGGCCGGCCGCCTGGCCTCGGGCCTGGTGGCGGACATCAAGCCGGCGGAGCTGGAGCTGCGCCGCGCGATCGTCGGCCGCAAGCTGCAGGACATGCCCGCGGTGACGATGCCGCACGAAGTGATGGACCTGCTGGCCGCGCGGATCACCACCAATGTCCGCGAGCTCGAGGGCGCGCTCAATCGTCTCGTCGCCTATGCGCAGCTGAACGGCGAGGTGATCACGATCGACTTCGCCACCAATGTGCTCGGCGAAGTGCTGCGTTCGGCCCAGCGCCGCATCACGATCGACGAGATCCAGCGCGCGGTCTCGGCGCATTTCGAGGTGAAGCAGATCGACCTGATCTCCGAGCGCCGCGCCGTCGCGATCGCCCGGCCGCGCCAGATCGCGATGTATCTTGCCAAGCGCCTGACCACGCGTTCGCTGCCCGAGATCGGGCGGAAGTTCGGCAATCGTGACCATTCGACCGTGATCCATGCGGTGAAGCGCATCGAGGAGCTGCGTGGCAAGGACGTGGAGATCGATACTGCGGTGCGCACCCTGATGCGGACCCTGGAAGGCTAAGGAGCTGTATTCCTGCCCCTTTCAGGGGCGGGCGGGGTGGAGGAGCTGAGAGCGGGGCAACGCAGATCGGTCACGCCTCCACCCTGATCAACAGAAAGGCCGGGCCCCGGAAAAGGGTCCGGCCTTTTTGTCTAGACATAACCGGGATACGATTTCCCTCGGGCTATGCCCGCCCAGTTCCTGCCCGGTGCGTTTTACCAGCAGATGGTCTGGCCGATCCGCGGATCATAGACGCAGCCGCCATTGCCGCTTTCGAGCATGGGACAATAATCGCTGTAATAGCTCACACAGTCGCCATAATTGGCGAAGCCGCGGGCGCGGTAGCTGGTGCAGGTGACCGATGGCGGATTGTCGCATTCGGCGACGCCCGGACGGGCCTGGAGCGGCTGGGCCAGCACGGCCTGGAATCCGGCCGCGGCGGCGAGCGAGAGCGAGAAACCGATCTTCTTGCGCATGGGTGCCTCCCTTTGGCGTGGGAAGCCCAGGCTAGGGCGCAACGCCGCCGCGGCCCAGCGGAGCTCGATCGGATATGGTGGTTTCGCGCCGCTCAGGGCACCAGCCGGAAATAATAGCTGTAGCTTCGCGTGGCGCCGCTGACGGTGACGTTGCCGATCGTCACGTCATAGATGGTGTTGGCGGCCAGCCCGGCGACTTTCCATTGCAGGCTGTTGGGCAGGCCATAGCCTTCATTGTCCCACGACACGTTCGACACGGTGAGCGCGGCGCCGCCCCGGGCGCGCACGGCGATCGTGGCGTTGGCGAAGCTGACCGCGGCGTTCGCCCCGAAGTTGGAGCTCTTGTTGGCGATCACGCCGAACGACAGCAGCGCCGCGGTGTCGAAATAGCGCGCCGGATACTCCTGGAACGGATAGGCGACATAGTCCGGCAGCGGACCGGCGGTGTTCTGGCTGCTGTTGATCACCTTGATCGAGGCGCCGTCCGCACGGTTGCTGCCCTGCCAGATGCCGGCGACCCGGCCATAGGAGATGGTCGAGAGGAACGGATAGAGCAGCCAGCGGCGATGGCCGATATTGTTCGCCACCACATTGTTGGTGTCGGTGAGCCAGCCGATCAGCAGGTCCGCATCCTGCGAATAGCGCAGGCCGCCCGTGCCCAGATAGATGTTGCTCTGCCCGGCGGCAGTCGCGCCGGCGCTGGTGTAGCAGTTCCAGCTCGCCGGCGGATTGTGGCTGAGCTGGCCGTTGGCGGCCATCATCAGCGCGGATTGCTGGGAGGCGGGCTCGTCGGCCGGCGCATAGGTGACCGCGGGCAGGTTGTGATGCGCGCGGATGTCGTTGAGCGTCGCCAGCACCCGCGCGCCGACCTCGGGCTTGAGCGTCCCGGCCTGGCAGGCGGCGATGTTGGGCGGAGTGCTGTAGAGCAGCGCGACCGAGGTCAGGAAATCCGAGCCGGTGGCCGGCTCGGTGCCCGTCGGGCTGGGCGTGGGCGCCGGCGTGGTGGGGGTAGGGGTCGATCCCGATGGGGGCGTCGGCGTGGGCGTGACGACCGTGCCGCCATCCCCGCCCGAGCCGCCGCCGCTGCACGCGGCCAGGGCGCTGCCGAGCAGCCACAGGGTAACCAGTTTACGCATCTGCACGCACTCCCGCCTGGCGGAACCCCAAGGGCATGGTGCGGTTCCGGCCCTTCCCTGGAGCATAGCGTCCGGGGAAGGGCTGTCAGCAGTTATTGGCAAAGGATTCGGAGTCAGACCTGCAGCCCGACCGCCTTCTGCGCCGCCTTGAGCGTCGGTTCGGCGAGCCTGCTGGCGCGCTCGGCGCCCCTGGCGAGCTGCGCACCCACCGCGTCGCGGTCCGCCAGCAGCTGGTTCAGCCGCGCGCGCACCGGCCCCAGCACGGCGATGGCGAGGTCCGCCAGCGCCGGCTTGAACGCGCCGAACCCCTGGCCGGCGAACTCCGCCACCACCGACTGGGGATCGCGATCCGCCAGCGCGGCGAAGATCGTCACCAGGTTCTTCGCCTCGGGCCGCTCGGCCAGGGCGTCGAACGAATCGGGCAGCGGCTCGGGATCGGTCTTTGCCTTGCGGAGCTTCTGCGCGATCGTGTCGTCATCGTCCGACAGGTTGATGCGCGACAGGTCCGAAGGGTCCGACTTGGACATCTTCGCGCTGCCGTCGCGCAGGCTCATGATCCGCGGGGCCGCCTTGGAGATGAACGGCTCGGGCAGCGGAAACAGCTCAACCTCGAAATCGGTGTTGAACTTGGCCGCGATGTCGCGGGCGAGCTCGAGATGCTGCTTCTGGTCCTCGCCCACCGGCACGTGCGTCGCCTTGTAGACGAGCACGTCCGCCGCCTGGAGCACCGGATAGGCGAACAGGCCGACGCTGGCGCCCTCGCGGTTCTTGCCCGCCTTGTCCTTCCACTGAGTCATGCGGTTGAGCCAGCCCATCCGCGCGGTGCCGTTCAGGATCCAGCACAGCTCGGCATGCGCGGGAACGCGCGCCTGGTTGAACAGGATCGCGCGATCGTCGATGCCCGACGCCATCAGCGTCGCGGCCATTTCGATCGTGCTGTTGGCGAGTTCCCGCGGCGAGATGTTGCCCGTCAGCGCATGGAGGTCGGCGAGGAAGAACAGGCATTCTCCGCCATTCTTCTCTTGGGTGTCCTGCATCGCCACCCATTGCTTGATCGCCCCGAGATAGTTGCCGAGGTGAAGATTGCCGGTGGTCTGGATGCCGGAAACGACGCGCATGATTCGATACTCCGCGCCCGGGCTGACCGTTCGGCCGTTGGACGGGCCGCGGGTCCGAGACGGCGGGGGCGCGGCCGCACAGCGATGTCAGGGACGGAAGCGGGCTGTAGAGGGCCGGTTTGCCGCTGTCCAATGCCATGATGAGGGGCCGGCATCCGCCGGGAACCGCGCTGCCGGCCACCGCGATCGGCGCGCCAGCGCATCCCCGCTATCCCTTAGACCGTCATCCCGGCCTTGAGCCGGGATCCCACTTCTTCCGTCGGCAAGGCAGCGGGACCCCGGCTCAAGGCCGGGGTGACGCGAGGAGAAGATGAGTCCTCAACCTGGGGCCGCGACTCAATCGACCAATCTCGTCATCCCCGCCTGCGCGGGGAGGGTCGTAAAATCAGATACTTGCCTGGGGCCTCGCCCTAGGTTCGGCGCCGCCGCACCAGCGCCTTGATGTCGGAGACCAGGAAGGCGCGAGTGACGAAACAGGCGATGCCATAGACGATGCAGCCCGCCCCCACGAGCACCACCAGCGCGCCGTAACGCTCGACCATATGGCCGTTGAGCCAGGGATCGAGCAGATGGTCGAACGCGAACAGCGCCCCGCCCATGATCACCGCCGCGATCGCCAGGCGGGGCAGGCGGCGCCTGAGCTGCGCGTCGGCAGTGAAATGGCCGCGCCGATGCAGCGTGCGATAGAGCATGAAGGTGTTGACGCTCGATGCGATCGCGGTGGCGAGCGGCGGGCCGCTGGCGCCGATCAGCGGGATCAGCACCAGATTCAGCGCAATGTTCACGCCGACCGAGACGATCGCGTAGCGCACCGGCGTCTTCATGTCGTGGCGAGCGTAATAGCCGGGGGTGAGCACCTTCACGAGGACATAGGCGGGCAGGCCGACGGAGAAGCCCGCGAGCGCCAGCGCGCAGGCGCGCGTCGCCTCCGGGCCGAAATGGCCATATTGGAACAGGCCGCGCACGATCGGCTCGGCGGCGACGATCAGCGCGACCATCGCGGGCAAAGTGAGGAACAGCGCGAGCTCGATGCCGCGATTCTGCGTCTCCATCGCCTCCTCGTCCCTGCCGGCGCCGAGCAGGCGCGAGATGGTGGGAAGCAGGATGGTGCCCAGGCCGATGCCGATCATGCCGAGCGGCAGCTGGTTCAGCCGGTCGGCATAATAGATGTAGGAGAGCGAGCCCGCGGCGAGCAGGCCGCCGGCGAGCGCGCTGGAGATCAGCAGGTTGATCTGCGACGCGCCCGCGCCGGCGGCGGCGGGCAGGATCAGCTTCATCAGCCGCTTCACCTCGGGATCGAGCCGGGGAAGGCGGGGCTTGAGCGACACGCCCGAACGGCGGCAGGCCAGCGCCAGCCAGCCGAGCTGCAGCGCGCCACCGATCGGCACCGCGATCGCCTGCGCCCGCGCCGTCTCGAACGGATCGCCGTTGAACACGGCGAGCGCCACCACCATCGCGACGTTGAGCAGGATCGGCGCCGCGGCATTGACCCAGAATTTGTCGAGCGAATTGAGGATGCCCCCCAGCAGCGAGGCCAGGCTGATCAGCATCAGATAGGGAATGGTGATCCGGCTCAGTTCCACTGCGAAGGCGAAGCGATCGGGCGCGACGTCGTGGAAGCCGCCGGAGAGCAGCCAGGTGAGCGGCCAGGCGGCGGCCAGCATCACTCCGGTCATCACCGCGAGCGCGAGGAACAGCACCGAGAGCGCGCGCTCGGCGAAATCGAGTCCCTGCGAGAGCTCGCCGGTCTCGCCCACCTTCCGATTGAACATCGGGATGAACGCGGAATTGAACGCGCCCTCGGCAAACAGGGCGCGGAACATGTTGGGCAGGCGGAAGGCGATGGTGAACGCGTCGGACGCGAAGCTCGCGCCGACATAGCGGGCCTGCAGCGAATCGCGCACCAGCGCGAGGACGCGGCTGGCCAGGGTGAGGCCGCCGACCGAGCCGAGGCTGCGGGCAAGCTTCATGCCGCCTCCGTCACCCTGCCGACGGCGGCCGCCCGATCCGGCGAGAAGCCGCGGAGAAGCACCGCGGCATTCGCGGATAGCGCAGGAGCCGGGCCCCCGCTTTCGCGGGGGTGACGATGATGGGACATCGAACCCAGCTCCCCGCCTGGCCGATCAGGCTTCGCCCGCCACGTCGCCGGTCAGGCCCGATTCGTTCATCGCGCGCTGCTGGATGTAGATGCCGCCGAAATCGATCGGCTCGAGCATCAGCGGCGGGAAGCCGCCGTCGCGCACCGCATCGGCCAGCACGCGGCGGGCGAACGGGAAGAGCAGGCGCGGCGCCTCGCCGAGCAGGAAGCCGTCGAGCGCCTCGCCCTCGGGCACGTTGCGGATGCCGAACAGGCCGGCATAGGACAGGTCGACGATGAAGGCGGCCTGGCTCTCGGCGGTGGCGCGCACTTCGATCTTGAGGACGACCTCATAGACTTCGTCGGCGATCTTGGCCGAGCCGATGTTGAACTGCACGTCGATGGCCGGCGCGGTCGGGTTCTGGAAGATGGCCGGCGCGTTCGGATTCTCGAACGAGAGATCCTTCACATATTGCGACAGCAGGCCGGCGGCCGGGGCGGTATCGGCACCATTGGCAGCGGGCTCGCCGAATTCGGCGATCGTGTCGTTCTCGGCCATTTCGATGTACCTCTTTATTTCCGGATAGTTTGACGCTGTTTGCGCGTTGGATCGGTTGCGCGCCTAGCAGGCGGGCGCACGCGTTTCAATTGCCCCCGGATTCGACGCGCGGAACCGGAGATTTGAAACCGGCGGCGCTTGGGCCTATGTTAGCGGCGAAGCGTTTGGAGGCTTAGTGTACACGATAATCCTGTTCGCAATGGTGGCCGGTTTCCTGGCGCTCCGACTCTATGCCGTGCTCGGCAAGCGCACCGGCCATGAGCAGGCGTTGCCGAAGCCGAGCGAGGAGCGCGTGGCCGTGCCGCCCGCGGCCCGCACCATCGACCAGACTCCCGAGGTGCGCGAGACCGGCGCCCGGGTGATCGGCACGGGCGCGGAAGCGGGCCTCAAGGCCGTGATCGCCGCCGATCCGAGCTTCGACGTCGCCCAGTTCCTCGACGGTGCGAAGAGTGCCTACAAGATGATCCTCGAGGCCTTCTGGAAGGGCGATGAGGATACGCTGGCCTGGCTGGTGGAGGACGATGTCCGCGCCGGCTTCGCCCAGGCGATCGCCGATCGCAAGGCGGCCGGCCATGTGCTGGAGAATCGCCTGGTCGCGATCGAGCGCGCGCTGATCTCCGACGTGGTGGTGGAAGGCAAGGCCGCCCGCATCACCGTGCGCTTCGACGCCGATATCGCGGCGGTGACGCGCGATGCCGATGGCAATGTGATCGCCGGCTCGCTGAGCGATGCCGTGGAGACGCACGACATCTGGACGTTCGCGCGGAGCCTCCGCAGCGACGATCCCAACTGGAAGCTCGTCGAGACCGACGAAGCCTGAGGGGCCATTATGCGGATCTGGGGGGGAGTCGCGCTCGCGGCGCTGCTGGGCGCTTGCTCGGGCGGCGTGGTGCCGCATTCGGTGGAGCCGGGCTATACGCCGCCGCGCGAAGCGCCGCGGGAGCGTCCGCGAGAGACCGGCCGTGTCTCGGAGCCGCACGGCAATCCCGCCGCGCGCCAGCCCATTCCCGCGACGCCGCTCGCCGCCGTTCCGGCGCCGGCCGCGCCGGCCGG